>Ga0209713_10000621_pt1 | contig 20164 bp, 16 predicted proteins | sample ArcOceMetagenome_3_FD_187444 | JGI IMG/M metagenome (GOLD analysis project Ga0209713, IMG submission 187444) | Marine eukaryotic phytoplankton communities from Arctic Ocean - Arctic Ocean- Svalbard ARC20M Metagenome (SPAdes) (version 2) | ecosystem: Environmental > Aquatic > Marine > Oceanic... | reverse complement strand
TTTGGTCCAGCGCGTGATCATCTCGAGGGCCTCGTCGAGAGTATCTGCCCGCTCATCAACGTATTTTGTACGCAGTCGAAAATCAATGCTGTCGGAATTGCATTCAACGGCCAGACAACAGGCCCCGGCCATCACTGCGGCCAGCGGCTGTGCGCCACCCATACCCCCCAAACCGCCGGTGAGAATCCATTTGCCCTTGAGGTTGCCGTCATAATGTTGCCGACCCGCTTCGACGAAGGTTTCATAGGTGCCCTGTACGATGCCTTGGCTGCCGATATAGATCCATGATCCAGCTGTCATCTGGCCGTACATCGCCAAACCCTTTTTATCGAGGGTGTTAAAGTGATCCCAATTCGCCCAATGAGGCACCAGATTGGAATTGGCGATTAATACGCGCGGGGCGTCTTTATGGGTTTGAAAGACACCAACTGGCTTGCCTGATTGTACCAAAAGTGTCTGGTCTTCTTCGAGGTCTGTGAGGCTGGCTACGATTTGATCGAAGTCTCTCCAAGTTCGCGCTGCGCGACCGATCCCGCCATAAACAACCAGCTCGTGAGGATTTTCGGCGACGTCCGGATGCAGATTGTTCATCAGCATGCGCATCGGGGCCTCTGTTAGCCAACTTTTGGCGGTCAATTTGGTCCCGGTTGCGGGAAAAACATCGCGGGTATTCTTACGGGCATCGCTCATGACAGGCCTCTTGGCGTTGGGGCCAGATTGGCCGAGGTTAAGGGGGGATAAGTCGTATGTGGGTGTTGCGGCCTAGCCGGTGCGCGGTTGTTTTGCAAACAGGGATCTGGGTGTCGGATGCTGAACCCAGGCAGACCTTGGCAGGGGTAAATGGGGGGCGCGGTCATAAGGCAATATCCGGCATTTCAATCTGCGCCGCTGCGGTAAGAGCTCCGCTTGCAATCAATGCGCGCGCCTGTTGCAGATCAGGGGCAAGATAACGGTCCTCGCCAAGTGGGGCGACATCTTCCCGCAAACGGGCGAGCACACGCTGTAGGGGTTGGCTGGTTGCCAGCGGTACACGAAAATCAATACCCTGCGCTGCACAAAGTAATTCGACGCCTAGAATATATTCAAGGTTTTCGACCATCTGTCCCAGGCGCCGTGCGCCATGGGCGGCCATGCTGACGTGATCTTCCTGATTTGCGCTTGTTGGTGTGCTGTCAGTCACGCAGGGGTTAGCAAGATGCTTATTTTCACTCATTAGTGCCGCTGTGGTGACCTCGGCGATCATATATCCGCTGTTCAGGCCCGGATCAGAGGTCAGAAATGGCGGCAGATTAAAGCTGAGGACCGGGTCGACGATCAAGGCAACGCGGCGCTGGGCGATTGCGCCAATTTCAGCGATTGCCAGCGCGATCATATCAGCGGCAAAGCCGACAGGCTCTGCATGGAAATTGCCACCAGAAACAATCAAATCCGCATCGGTCAGAACCAGTGGGTTGTCGGTTGCTGCGTTCGCCTCGGTTTGCAGGGTTTGGGCCGCCATGCGCAAAACGTCGATCGCCGCGCCCGTCACCTGTGGCTGGCAACGGATACAATACGGATCCTGCACGCGTAGATCCCCTTCAACGTGGCTGTCACGAATTTCCGAGCCCGCGAGCAAGGCGCGCATCGTCTCTGCCGCCTGAATTTGGCCCCTGTGCCCGCGCAGTTGATGGATTTGAGGATGCAGAGGCGCTGTTGAGCCCATAATCGCATCCGTCGATAAAGCCGAGGTGATCAAGGCAGATTGGGCGCTTTTCCAGGCGCCGTACAGGCCAGCCAATGCAAAGGCCGTTGAAAACTGCGTGCCGTTGATCAGGGCCAGACCCTCTTTTGGCCCCAGCTGCAACGGGGTCAGACCCGCAGCTGCCAGAGCCTGGTCTCCAGGCATGATCTGGCCGTTAAACTGTGCCTCTCCGGCCCCCATCATTACTGCCGCCAAATGGGCGAGTGGTGCCAGATCCCCGGAGGCCCCGACCGAACCCTGCGCCGGGATGACGGGCGTTACCACTTTGTCGAGCATGGCTTCGAGCAGGTTAATCACATCGAGACGCACGCCCGAGGCACCGCGCCCAAGACTGAGTAGTTTCAACGCCATCATCAGCCGCGCATGGCGGCGCGGAATCGCCGGGCCAACCCCGCAGCAATGGGATAAGATCAGGTTGCGCTGCAGTTTCGCGGTGTCATGCGCGGCGATCTTGACGCTGGCAAGTTTGCCAAAGCCGGTGTTGACTCCGTAAATTGCCGCTGAACCTTCACTGGCTTTGATGATGGCGGCATGGGCCCGCTCTATGTCGGCATGGCAAGCGGGATCAAGGCGAACTGAGGCCTCTTCCCAGTAAATCTCGGCAAGATTATGCAGTGTCACGGCACCCGGTGTGAGGGTTAGGCAGCTCAAAATTTACCTCCGAAAATGCGGGTATGCAGCGGGTTAAAACCAATCCGATAGGACAATTCTGCAGGGTGCTCGACATTCCAAACCACCAGATCGGCGCGGGCACCCGCCACGATCTGGCCGCGATCTTTCAGACCAAGCGCCTTTGCAGCATTGCGGGTCACGCCACAGAGGGCCTCTTCGGGGGTCATGCGAAATAACGTGCAGGCCATGTTCATCGTAAGCAAGAGCGATGTCATGGGCGATGATCCGGGATTGCAGTCGCTGGCCAGTGCCATCGGCACAGCGCAGTCGCGCAGGGTGGAGATGGGGGGGGCTTGGGTTTCCCGCAACGTATAAAATGCACCCGGCAAAATGACCGCAACGGTTCCGGCCTGTGCCATTGCCGCGGCCCCCTCGGCATCTAGATATTCAATATGATCTGCCGAGAGTGCGCAGTATTGGGCGGCCATTTTTGCACCGCCCAGATTTGACAATTGTTCGGCGTGAATTTTGACTGGCAACCCCAAGGCGCGGGCCGCGTCAAAAACCCGCGCGACTTGCGCTGGCTGAAAGGCGATGCCCTCGCAAAAGGCATCAACCGCATCTACAAGGCCTTGAGCCTGTGCAAGGCGCAGCGTCGGGATGCAAACCTCATCGATATAGGCATCCTCGCGACCGGTGTATTCGGGTGGGACCGCATGTGCGCCCAGATAGGTTGTTGTGATATGAATGTCGCGCAGCTGGGCAATCTGGCGCGCCGCACGGAGCATTTTGAGTTCGGCTTCTTGGTTCAGGCCATAACCGGATTTAATCTCGATCGTCGACACACCCTCGGCGATCAACGCATCCACCCTTGGCAAAGCCTCACTTATCAAAGCGTCTTGCGTCGCAGCGCGGGTGGCTGTGACTGTGGACACAATACCGCCGCCAGCGCGCGCTACCTGTTCGTAGCTTGCGCCATTCAGACGCATTTCAAACTCGTGCGCACGGTTGCCTGCAAATATCACATGCGTGTGACAGTCGATCAATGCGGGTGTTACTAACCGGCCCCCGATGTCAATATGTTGGGCACTTTGGTACTTATCGGGTGCCTCTGTGGCCTGTCCGGCCCAGACAATGCGATCCTTTTCTAAAACAATCACCGCGTCTTCGATCCGTCCGTACGGGGTACGATCTGCCCGCATCGTGGCGAGGTGACAGTTTTTTAGGACTTTGTAAGACACTGGCTCTGGTCCATAGTAAGCTTGCACATTGCAATACAGTTTGTATGCATTTATAATTATTATGTCCACTCATAATAAGGCAGCACGATGAACATTTTTTCACGCCGGGCCAGATTGGGCAATGCTTGGGCCATCAATGTAAGATTGCGCATTTCGCAGGGTAAGATTGCTAAGATTGCCAGTGGAACAGAGCCACACTCAGGCGATGTTGTGGTTGATACTCTGCTGCCTGCGCTTTCGAACCTTCACAGTCACAGTTTTCAGCGGGCTATGGCCGGTATGACCGAATACCGTGCGCAGGACCGCGAGAGTTTTTGGACATGGCGGACATTAATGTACCGTTTTCTCGATCATCTCAGCCCTGACCATATCGCGGCCATCGCGGCTTTGACATTCATGGAAATGCAAAAGGCCGGATACGCCGCCGTAGGAGAGTTTCATTACGTGCACCATCAACCCGGCGGACAGGCCTATGACAATCCGGCGGAACTGTCACTGCAGATTTTGCAGGCCGCCGCTTTGACTGGGATTGGGCTGACCCATTTGCCCGTACTATATACTTACGGCGGCCTGCAGGCCCAGCCGCTTACCGGGGGGCAATTGCGCTTTGGCAATTCGGTTGATGCATTTTCTGACATTGTCGCGCGAAGCCATAGTGCAATGGCTGCGTTGCCATCTGATACGCGTATCGGCATTGCACCGCATTCCCTGCGCGCCACATCCCAGCCGGACCTGCGCAAGGCGCTGGATCTGCATGCTGGGATGCCTGTGCACATGCATATTGCGGAACAAACAAAAGAAGTCGAGGAGGTGTTCGCAATGCGGGGCGCGCGTCCGGTTGAATGGGTTTTGGGGCAGTGTGAGGTGAATGAAAAATGGTGTCTGATTCATGCCACGCATATGACTGAGGGCGAGACCGCTGCCCTTGCCAAAAGCGGTGCGGTCGCTGGGCTTTGTCCGATTACCGAGGCCAATTTGGGTGATGGTATCTTTAACGGCGCAAATTATGTCGCGCATGGCGGTACTTTTGGGATCGGATCGGATTCCAATGTAAATATCTCACTGACCGAGGAACTTCGGACATTGGAATATTCGCAACGCCTTAGAGACAGGCAGCGGAATGTGATGGTGGCTGCAGCAGGGTCTGTTGGCGAAGCGCTTTATTTTGGGGCGGCTAGGGGTGGTGCGCAGGCGTTGGATCGGGATGCCGGACGCATAGAGGTTGGCGCGTTGGCAGATCTTGTCGCGATTGATACGACAGATCCCGCGATCTGCGCCCTGTCGGACCAGCAGCTTCTTGATGGGGTGGTCTTTGCTGCAAAAGACACGGTGGTGAGTGACCTTTGGTCTGCGGGACGTCATCAGGTGAGAGACCGGCGTCACGTTGCCGAAGACAAGATCATCTCCGGGTACCGCAAGGCGATCACTGACCTGAGGCGGCGGCTTGGTTAGGGCTTTACCAGATCCAGCGCGTCTAATTGTACCCGTAGCCCCAGACTTTTCTCAGGGATTTTCAGCTGGACCTCTTTGTGGTCGATTAACGCGATACTGCCGCAATCAAGATAAGTCCCATTAATTTCCAGTATCCCTCGCAGGCAATACACAGCATATGTCCGGACAGGGCGTGCCGCCAAGATCCTCGCTGGACCTGCAACCAATATCTGCACATCGGCGGCGATCAAGTGGGGATCGTAAATCACATTGAAGTTTTGAACTGGGCCATCGTATAGCCGGCCCGCTACCGGGATTGCGCCTGCAAAGGAAACCGGTGTGTTGTGGGCTGCATCTTGCGTCTGCTCGTTGGCATGCAGTGCCATTCCGTTGCCTTCAATCACGGTCAATATCCGTGACATCCCAGGAAACGTTGAAAAAGTTTCGTCACGGATGACCTTTGCAATACTCAAGCGCCAGCAATATCCTTTTGGGCCAATTTGGCGCGTGATTTCACGCGTGGTTCCGGCGCCATTTTTCCACCGCGTGGATGTAAACTGCGACGGGGTGATTATTTTCATGGCTTGCGCCTCTCCTATCTCGTAAACTATTTAAGGCTATTGGCATAAAGTCTAGACAAAACAGGACAGCGGCGCGTGATTGAAGCAAAAAAGATCAGTTATCAGGACATCAAGGCGCTGGCTCTGAAACGGATCAGAAACAAGACTTGGCCTCCGGGCAGTATAATGCCGGGCGAGGTGGAATTGGCCGGAGAGTTTGGCTGTGCGCGGGCGACCGTGAACCGGGCGATGCGGGAACTTGCTGACGAGGGCTTCATCGATCGCAAACGCAAGGCGGGCACGAGGATCAAGGCGTCACCAACGCGGCATGCAAAATTTACCATTCCGCTTATCCGGGACGAGATCGAAAGTTCGGGTGCAACCTATCGCTATGCTTTGATACGGCGGGATACCCCCAAGACGCCGGATTGGTTGAGGGCCCGTTTGGCACTGTCGCTGCAGGCTGATGTCTTGCATTTGAAGTGTTTGCATTATGCCGGCAGCAAGCCGTTTCAGTTCGAGGACCGATGGATCAACCTTGACGCTGTCCCCAAGGCTGCGCAGCAAAATTTTGAGATGACCGGACCTAATGAATGGTTGGTCCAAGAGGTTCCGTTTACCGATGTTGAGTTGACCTTTTCGTCGATGAACGCCGACCTTCAAACTGCAGAACTGTTGGGAGTGAGCGAAGGGGCAGCGCTCTTTACGATTGAGCGGATAACATGGTTGGAAAAACGGCCGATTACATTTGCTAAACTCTATTACTTTTCGGGGTATCAAATGACCTCGCGGTTATAGTAGTTGATAGGCGCTTATATGTCCCTGCCAGCGCATTTTTGCGTTTAGTATAAGAAAGGTATGACAGGCCTTAAGATGATGAAAAACCTTCCTTTCACAGCGCTTCGGACGCTGGAATCAGTGGTCCGGTTGCATGGGTTTGGTCGCGCAGCGGAAGAACTCAACGTTACCCAAAGCGCGGTCAGCCAGCAAATTCGGGCATTGGAGGACTGGATGGGGCACAAATTGTTGTTTCGCGGCACTGGCAAGACGACCCCCACGGACGTCGGACTTCGGGTTGCAGCGGCGGTGCTGCAGGGCTTTGGTGTGGTTGAAACGGTCTGTGACGATTTACGTGACCGCAGGATGGATCCAAAGCGCGGCCTCGCTTTGGCCTCACCACCGGGCTTTGGCTATATCTGGCTCTTGCCACGTTTGATAAATTTTGATGAAAGGTTCCCCGAGACGCCAGTGTCTTTGTCCACCGATGTTTACCTGCAGGAGTTCAATGCCACTCAGGCAGATGTGATGATTTTTTACGGTCTTGGAGGCTTTACCGGATTGCACGCAGAGCTTTTGATGCAAGAAGCCATTTCTCCGGTCTGCGCCCCCGAGGTTGCCAAAACTCTCAGATCGATTAACGATTTGGAACGCCACACAATTCTCAGAGACGCGCTGCAGAATGTTGGCAGTCCGCCCAGTTGGGAGTTTTGGGCAGAAGAAGCGGGATTAACGCTGCCGCAATTGCCATTGGGCCGGCAATTTGGGCAAGCCAACATGGTGATACAAGCCGCTATTCAAGGTTTGGGTGTCGCGATGGGCCGCGGCCCGCTTGTGGCGGATGCAATTGCACAGGGATTACTGGTCTGTCCGTTTGAAGACGTTGTTGCATCGCAGTTTTCCTATTGGTTGGTTTGCCGCCACGACGCATTGAAATCACGAAAGGTTCGCCTGTTTTGCGAATGGTTGCACGAACAAACATCCGCCCAAAACGCTAATGCCGTATGGGGTCTGACGGTTCCGCCACAATAGGGTTTGCTGCGGGAGACCGATCCTCAGGCGGTGAACTCATCATAGGCTTCAAGTGCTTTCGCACCAAAAGTGATTGAGGGACCGCCACCCATAAAGGCGATCATTTCCAAGGCTTCACAGAATTCCTCGCGGGTTGTTTCCAACCTGACCAATGATTTGACATGAAACCCGATGCAGCTTTCACAGCGTGTTGAAATGGCAATACCAAGCGCAATCAGTTCTTTGGTTTTCTCATCCAAAGCCCCGTTCTTTTTCGCGGCTTTTCCCATCATGTTAAACCCTGCGAAACTTTCGGGAGCTTCTTTTTGCAGCTTGCCCATGCGCTGCATTGTATCGTTTAAAAATGTCGTCCAGCTCATCTTTGGCCCTTCTTATTTTGTGTTAGGGTCGGTGCGCGATTACAGACCCTTGGGGTATGCCAAGGTCTGTAATTTAATCTTATTTGAAAAACGACAGGATCACAATTTTTGACTCTGAAAATAATCCCTTGACTGGGATGGGGTTTGGTATTGGGTCATCTGGATCTGGATCTGGATCTGGATCTGGATCTGGATCTGGCTCAAGCCAAAGCCAAAGCTTTGGCCCAACAGTTTTGTGAAACGCTCCAGATCAAATCTGCCAGCCCTTAATCTCTGAAAAAGCCAAACATCGAATTTGGATGTCACAAATGCCCAACGCTCGAAGTGGACACGTCGGTGGAGCAATTTTCATTCTTGATCCTTAATCTTTGATCATGGATTAAGGGCTGGCTTGTTAAATGGCAGCTTTGTGAAAACAACCTGCGCAGTAATGCCATGCTGGCAATGAGAAAGTGTGTGTGGTTTTCGGTAAATGGTCTTACGAAAAGTTGCGCTAAGTGTGGGGCGATCTGACAGGCCCCGTCTTTGTGATTGAGTAAAAGACCGTTGCTGGAAATTAAAGGCTGGAACGTAAAGGCGGCTATGGAACGGATAGATCTTGCTGTCTGAATGCTGTGCATTACGAATGCTGTGCTGCGCGCATGTTGCGCGGTCTTGCCATCTACCTTAGGATTATGTTCTCTAATGGCCGGTCTTTGGACCATTTTGATATCGATTCTACCCAACAATACTATTTTTGAAGTGCAGTCCTCAGACGTGTTTGGACTTAATTCAAAGCAGTTGAAAATTTAATAGCGAGGGGATCGCGAAGGGTACTACGGTGTTGAAAACGGGACAGATCGTTGAAGATACCCGTCGCTTTATAACCGGCGATCTATTCCAAAACGCCTAATGAGAGGAAGACCATGCCTGAGAACGATATCCGCATTGAGATGGTGATGAGTTGCCAAGCGCTAGACCGCTCTGGGCTGAACCGAGGGGCGTCTGGCAATCTGTCAGTACGCGATGGAACAGATATGTTGATTACCCCCTCTGCAGTGGCCTATGATGAGATTGCCCCAGAGATGATGGCGCGGATGCCGCTGGTATCTGACGATGATGGGTACGAGGGGCCTAAAAAACCTTCAAGCGAGTGGCGGTTTCACCGCGATATACTCAAGGCACGACCTGATGTTAATGCAGTTGTCCATACCCATGCGCCGTTTTGTACAATCCTATCGATTGCCCGCAAGCCGATTCCGGCGATTCATTATATGATGGCCGCTTTTGGTGGACCGGATGTGCGGGTTGCGGATTATGCGCGGTACGGCACAGCGGCCCTATCGGGGCATGTCATCCGCGCTATGGAGGGGCGCAATGGCTGTTTGATGGCAAATCACGGCATGCTAGTGGCAGCCACCAACCTGACACGGGCCGTTTGGTTGGCCGAAGAATTGGAAGCATTGGCGCATCAATATTATCACGCGCTTGCCATCGGTGGTGGGCATGTTCTGAGCGATTGCCAGATCGCCGAAACGCTTAAGGGGTTTGCTTCTTACGGGGTTCAGGCCAAAAGACCGTCGGATGACTGAACAGTCTGACCTTGGCACCATTAAGGGTGGGGGCATTGGTGTTCTGATCACCCAAGATATGGCGCGATTTGCCCTGATGGTGGTCTTTTTTGCAAAGGATTGTCTTGCTTTGGACACGTCATCGTATTGTGGTGGTTTTCGCAGTTTGGCGTCTTGTGAATGCGGGTTGGCTCCAGATGTAGAGGCGGTGAAAGAGCATAATAAAAGTGTTTTGACTATTTTGGCTGCACTGCTGAAATCGGTCCATTTCCAAATTATAAAATTGGGCTTTTTCTCGATGCAAAAAACCGAAAGCAATGGTGTCGTTTTTAAAGCAGCCATTACGATCAAGGCCTGTGGTTGCGTCACTAATCAGGTTGGACCACGGGTTCGCTACCTTGACGGTGACAGCCACAGGGTACTTTTCCGTGCTGAACCTATGGGTATATTTACGATCAGAAAACTCGAACGAGATAATTCTGTGAGTTTGATGTACAGCCCTGAGCTGACAGCATGACCAGTCACATCATCCCCACTCTTGTAACCAAGCGTTTGATCCTGCGTGGCCCTAGATTGTCGGATTTGGCAGCCTATAAGGCGTTTAATAATGTAAGTGACGTCAAAGTTGGCAACTACCGTGGGGGCCGCCCAGAGCCAGAACTTTCCGAACGTTTAGGTCAAGATATCGCCCATTGGACGGTAAAAGGTTTTGGTATGTGGATTATGTGTCTCAAAGACCAAGATGTTGTTTTAGGCGGTGCTGGACTGTGTTATCCGGATAATTGGCCAAGCCATGAATTGACCTGGTGGCTGATGCCTGATGCCCGGGGTCAAGGCTTTGCGACCGAAGCAAGTCAGGCGGTAATTGACTGGGCCTACGACATCAAAGGCTGGCCTGTGGTTGAAACGCATATGCGAGATGAGAACCAGCCTGCGCGACGGTTGGCCGTTCGTTTGGGTGGAAAAATCACCCGCCGTGATACGTTTCCTGACGGTGTCAAACGTGATGTTTTTGCGCTGCCGAGACGACGCATGGATTGCAAAGATAATACCTGAGTGATTGCTGGAAAACCGATCTAACCTGGGGGCGGCGGTGTCAGTTATGTGTCTGGTTGATACCGAGGTGTAAAATACCTTTCTGCCGTAATTCTGCAGCATATATCATCTGAGGCTTGTTCATGCGATAACACCAAGAGGCGGGCGTGCGTGCTCCGAGTGCGACCGCACCTGACATGTCCTGCGCTGTACGGAAGTTCTTGTCTATATTTAATTATTGGCATCAAGTGACTAGAGTTGGATATGCTTTTTGTCAGGCATCCAAAACGGTTATATCCACGGTGGGGTGGTATTGGAGAGGGGGGCGTGCCTTGCATGCTTGAGCTATTTGCTTTTGTCGCACGCCACGGACGCTATGCTTTGGCCTGTGGCTTATTGGCGGGGTTTTTGCTACCAGACGTAGCCCAGATGTTGCGTCCGTTCTTGCCGCAAATGATTTTGTTTTTGCTGTTTCTAACAGCCTTTAGAATTGGTGCGAAAGCCACGCTTGAGGGATTAAGAAACAGTTTGGGGGCTTTGAAAGTCGCGCTGATTTTCCAGCTGGTGTTGCCGCTTATGGCGCTGGCTGTCTTTATCCCTTTAGGGCTTTCCGATACGACATTTGCGATTGTGATCGTGCTGATGCTGGCGGCACCCTCGGTGACGGCGACACCGAATATTACCTTACTGTTAGGCCATGACCCCGAACCGGCGTTCCGGCTGCTGATTGTTGGCACCGCGATCCTGCCCCTGACGATTATCCCAATTTTTTGGCTGTCTTCAGGGTTGGGCCATCTTGCCGATGCTGTTGCGGCTGCGATTAAATTGTTGGTGGCAATTTGGTGTGTGGTTCTTTTGTCTTTTGCTCTGCGCCGCGTGACCTTTCCGACCCTGAATACGCGCTACAGTGACGCCCTTGACGGGTTTACATCGCTGGTTCTGGCCATTGTGGTGATTGGTCTGATGTCAGCGGTGGGTCCTGCACTGCAAACGTCGCCGCTGGTGGTACTCCAATGGGTTTTGGTGGCTGTTGTTGCCAATATGGGCTTACAACTTGTTGCGTTCCTAATCTTGCGAAAACTGGGATGGGGCACCGTTGCTGTGCCGTTCGCTGTGGTGGCTGGAAACCGTAATTTCGCGCTTTTCCTGATTGCACTACCGGAGGCAACAACTGATCCTTTGCTGATATTTTTGGGCTGCTATCAGGTGCCGATGTATCTGACAGCATTGGTGATGCGGCGCATTTTTAACGCGCCGAACTCTTCGGGGCGTATCAATTGATGTGGATTTGGGATCCGTTGATACCTTGTGGCGTCACCTGCCGTGAAAGACGCCAGAGGGTGATGTTTGGCGAAATGTTCTCGCAACGCTAGACTTGTGGCGATCACGCTGGTTTGATGCAAATATTATGACCTATAGGAGACGCCGATGTCCGAAAATCCGCTGGTGTTTTTAACAGCTTCTGAAATCCGTTTTGGGCGAGGCAAAGCCTGTGAGGTTGCAGTGACGGCCAAGGGCTTTGGTCAGCGGGCAATGTTGGTCAATGGTGCGACCGCCGCGCGCGCCGACTGGTTGGCCGATCAATTGGCCCCTGTTGCCCGTTTCGCAGTTGGCCGTGAGCCGGATATTGCCATGATTGAGGCGGGTGTCGCCGCAGCACGGGCTGCGAAAGTACAGGTTATCGTCGCATTGGGAGGAGGGGCTGTCATTGACGCGGGTAAAGCGATTGCAGCACTTGTTCCGGCGCATTTACCGATGATGGATTACCTTGAGGTGGTGGGCCGGGGTCTGCCGCTTGAGGCCGATCCGCTGCCTTTTATTGCTGTTCCTACCACAGCGGGGACAGGTGCTGAGGTGACAAAAAATGCCGTGATTGGCGTGCCGTCTGCGCGCCGAAAAGTCTCGCTGCGAGATAATAGAATGTTGCCGGATGTGGCGGTTATTGATCCCGCCCTGACCGATGGGACGCCAAAATCGGTGACGCTTGCCAGCGGTTTGGATGCGATCACGCAGGTTATCGAGCCGTATCTGTGCACCAAGGCAAACAGATTGACCGATGTGCTGTGCCGCAACGCTATCCCACTGGGTTTGGCTGCTTTGGTGCGGCTGATGGAGGCCGAAGACGTTGGCGCCCGAGATGATCTTGCTTGGGTGTCGCTGTGTGGCGGGCTTGCGCTGGCAAATGCTGGCCTTGGTGCTGTGCATGGATTGGCGGGCCCTATCGGTGGTGTAGCACCTGCCCCGCATGGGGCCGTATGTGGCGTGCTGTTGCCGCCAGTGCTTGCCGCCAATGCACAAGCTGCCACAGGTGTGGCCGCAGCGCGCATATCCGAGGTTCAGACCTGGATTTCCGACGCCTTTGGGGTTGAGACCAAACAAGCCATGGCGGCCTTGCAAAACTGGTCCCAACATCACGGTTTGCCACGGCTGTCGCAGATGGGAGTGCGGGAAGATGAGTTGCAAAGCATCGCGCAAGCCAGCCTTGGATCTTCGTCAATGCGGGGCAACCCTGTTGCCCTGACCGAGGGCGCGCTAACTGACATTCTATATGCGGCCTACTAGCGGGCGAGGCGTGATATCATAGTGCGGCGAATAAATATCAAGCTGAACAAATATTAAGGGGTGTTGGTACGACAGAGTGCGTTCATCAAACATGGCCCATCAAGCCTTTGGAAAATATATTACACGCTTGGTTTTCGATTGGAGCAAACGTGTAAGGGGCCAAATTCGTTGAAACCATATCTTGATCCATATCCATGGTGCGGTTTTCTGGCCGCAGTATGCGGTGTTGTGGATTGGCAATTGTCGTGGCTGGACGGGTGCAACGACTTGTGATGGCTTTTAAAAGCCCTTTTGGAGAGTTGAAAGCCTGTCTCACGCTGTTTTTGGGGTGTTTGTAAATTTGCAGAGCTTGCAGGCGCCGGTGTAAAAGCGCCTAGAGACTGGCTCACAAGCCCGTAAGATATGTCTTGCTTGATGCGGTTCTGCCAGACGGTTGAGGATGCATTTTGCCCAAACATAGGGCTTTACAGCTCAATGAGCCTCATCCTAGATTGAAGTCTAACACGATTGATGTGAGTGAAAATTTGGAAAAACGCAAACTTAAATCTTGGGCCGAAGCCGCGCCGCGCCTTGTGGCAGTGGCTGCTGGCAGAGAGCCTGCGGATTTGGTTGTCAAAAATTGCAAGCTGGTCAATGTCCAGACCCGTGAGATTTTGCTGGGTTGGCAAGTTGCTGTCACCGAAGGGCGCTTTGCCTATGTTGGCCCAGATGCGTCTCATTGCATTGGGCCTGCCACCCGGTGCGAGGATGGTGGGGGGCGCTATCTGATCCCCGGTCTGTGCGATGGGCATATGCATATTGAAAGTGGCATGCTGACCCCGGCGGAATTTGCTGCGGCCGTCATTCCGCATGGGACCACCACAATGTTCACCGACCCCCATGAGATCGCAAATGTTCTGGGATTGGATGGCGTGCGCATGATGCATGATGAGGCGTTGTTGCAACCAATTAATATTTACACCCAAATGCCGTCTTGTGCGCCCTCTGCACCGGGCTTGGAAACCACGGGATTTGAAATCACGCCCGCGCATGTGGCGGAAGCAATGGCTTGGCCTGGTATTATTGGTCTGGGTGAAATGATGAACTATCCCGGGGTGATTGCCGGGGATACCAAGATGCTGGCTGAAATCGCCGCCACAATGCAGGCCGGAAAGGTGGTTGGCGGCCATTATGCCGCGCTTGACAGGGGGGTGGCATTTCACGCCTATGCAGCCGGTGGGCCGGCAGATGACCATGAGGGTACCGCCGAAGCAGATGCAATATTGCGCGCCCGTATGGGGATGCGGTCGATGCTGCGGCTGGGGTCGGCTTGGTATGATGTGCAAAGCCAGATTACGGCGATCACGCAAAAGGGCCTCGATCCGCGAAATTTTATTTTATGCACGGATGATTGCCACTCGGTCACATTGGTGCATGAGGGCCATATGGATCGCGTGGTACGCCATGCAATCGACTGCGGCTGCGATCCATTGATTGCGCTGCAGATGGCCACCATAAACACGGCCAGTCATTTCGGATTGGAGCGCGAATTGGGCAGCATTGCACCGGGCCGGCGCGCGGATATGATTTTGACCGGTGATCTTGTCTCTTTACCAATCGACGTGGTCTATGCACGTGGCAACAAGGTTGCCGAAAGCGGTCAGCTGATGACAGATTGCCCGCATTACAATTGGCCAAACACGTCTAAAAATACTGTGCACCTTGGTAAGGTTTTGGATCGAAACGATTTTGAAGTCCCGGCGCCGAAACAGGCGCAGACGGTGACTGTAAAAGTCATTGGTGTCGTGGAAAATCAGGCCCCAACCAAAGCGCTGAGCGCCGTTTTGCCAGTGGTCAACGGGCTGGTGGAGCCCAATAGAGACATTTGTCAGATTGCGCTGGTAGAACGGCACCGGGGCACCGGGGCGGTGACCAATGCGTTTGTGTCGGGCTTTGGGTATCACGGCACTATGGCCATCGCATCCACGGTCGCCCATGACAGCCATCATATGATCGTGGTCGGTACAGATCGGGCGATGATGGCGGCGGCGGCAAACCGTCTTGGTGCCGTCGGAGGTGGTGTGACCATTTGGAAAGATGGCCACGAAATAGGGCTGGTTGAATTACCCATTGCTGGTTTGATGTCGGACCGCCCTGCCGCAGAGGTTGCGGCGGCGGCACAAACGATCTTACAGGCGATGCAGGCCTGTGGCTGTTGGTTGAACAACGCCATTATGCAGCATTCATTATTGGCGCTTGTTGTCATCCCAGAGCTGCGTATTTCTGACTTGGGTTTGGTTGACGTGACCAAATTCGAAATAACAGATTTGATTCAGGACGCAGAATTGCAATGAGATATCAAACGGGGCTGTCATCTGCGGGTATTCGAAGACAATTACAACGCACGCCACACATCGGTGGTGTTAGGCCACAGCTGGTGTGCCGGATGTGATGACGGTGCGGGCTGGTCAGTTTGAACGGTGTAGAGGTCAGTCTTGACATAGACAGATATGGCTCTGAAAATCCACCAGAGGGATAAAACGCTATTGTCGCGCTGTTTGACGATGATAGGTATGGGGTTCGGTTTGCACGGTGCCTTACCTTGCCGCCCTGTCATAAGGAGATACCATGGACCCAAATTTTTGGCATAAGCGTTGGGAAAAAAATGAAATTGGATTTCACCAAAGCGCGGTAAATGTTCTGCTGAGCGATCATTTCTCTGGGCTTTCATTGCCGCAGACCAGTCGTGTTTTTGTCCCCTTGTGTGGCAAGACACGAGATATAGCTTGGCTGCTATCACAAGGTCACCGTGTTGTTGGTGTAGAGCTGAGCAAACTTGCGGTCGAAGAGTTATTTGTCGATCTTGGCGTTGCGCCTAAAATCTCAGTACAGGGGGAATTGTTGCGTTACAGCGCGCCGGGCCTTGAAATTTTCGTAGGCGATATTTTTGAGTTGTCTGGCGACTTGCTAGGTAGGGTTGACGCGATCTATGATCGTGCGGCTCTGGTGGCGTTTCCGACAGAGATGCGAGGGCGCTATGGCGCGCATGTAGCGGCTATCACGCAGTTGGCCCCACAATTTCTGATTTGCTTTGAATATGATCAGGCTGTGATGAACGGTCCACCCTTTTCGATTGATCGTCAGAAGGTGCATGACGTCTATGGGGCGCATTATCAAATTGAGCCAATCACCAATCGTGACGTCGCGGGCGGATTGAAAGGTAAATGCCCTGCGCAAGAAACTGTGTGGCATTTGGTCAAGTCTTAGAATTTAGACAGGCATGGATGCCTTTTTGAGCCAAGTGAAGGCAGATAATCCTAGGTGCAACCAGGTGTTTGGCTTGAACGCAGGGCTGGGTGCTAAGAAGGAGCGGCTTGAACACTTTTTGCCTGATTTTGTGCCGTCCTGTGCTTCAGGGAAATCTGCACTTGATTGTGCTTTCAAAAGCTGTTGGTCGTGGATGGGTATAAATGATCTTGTTATTTGACGCCTATTTGCTATCGATACTGCGCCATTAAACTTTTGGAAGGCTGTTGAATTTGACAAGGCGCGGTTTTGTAAAAATTAGGTTTGATGTTTTTAGTCCTGAGGGGACTAGTGAGGTGTTGAATTGCGAGCTGTCGCCGCTTTGTAAGATCGAATGGATATGCCAGTTGGAGGCTGCTCAATGACATTGCATTGGACTGATGCGCTTGCGCAACACTGGGGAATACAAGCGACGCTGACGCAGTTGGCGGGTGAATATGATTTAAATTTTCTCGCCGAAACCTCTGCTGGAGAGGGATATATTCTTAAAGTGATGCGCCCCGGCTGTGATCGTGCGCTCATCGAAATGCAGGTATCGGCGTTGACCCACGTGCAAGGCCAGCAGCTGGCTGGTTTGTACCCAGAGGTGATTGCAACACAGCAAGGGGCGGCATGTACAACTTGCCTTGATGCGGATGGAAATCTGCGTCTGCTGTGGCTTTTGACCCGCTTGCCGGGGCGGAACTATGCCCAGAGCGGGCCGAAAACCCAAGCATTGGATAATGATCTTGGCCGGGCCATTGGCGCGACTGACCGTGTGTTTGAAACCTTTTGTCACCCAGCGCTTGAGCGGGACTTTAAATGGAACCTGATGCGGGCGCTGTGGATCAAGCCAGAGCTTGTGGTTATTTCTGACCCTGGCAGACGGCGGCTCTTGCAAAAAATCGTGATGGATTTCAGCGTGATCTTGGAACAGTTGCAAAATCTCCCAATTCAAGCAGTCCATAATGATATAAATGATTACAATATATTAGTGTCGGATGAGGTCTGCGCCCCGCGCCGTATTACCGGTTTGATTGATCTGGGCGACATGTGCATGGCACCGCGGATTTGTGATCTGGCGATTGCTGCGGCTTATGTGGTGCTGGACCGGTCAGATCCTGCAGAGGCGCTTGAAGCACTTGTCGCGGGGTATCACGCAGAAAACCCGCTCGCGTCGGCAGAGCTTGATGCGTTGTGGCCGTTGTTGCAGATGCGTCTTGCCGTCAGTGTGGTCAATTCAACGCTGATGGCTCAGGCGCATCCCGATGATCCATATGTGGTTATTTCGCAAGCGCCTGCTTGGCAGTTTCTTGAGAATAACAAGCTGCATCCGGGCCTTTTAAACGCGCGTCTGCGCGTGGCCTGTGGTTTGCCAGTGACCCCTTCTGCACCTGCCATAGAGACGTATTTACATCAGATGCGGGGCCGTTTTGCGCCGTTGATGGAGGTGGATTTAGCTCAGGCACCAATGGGGTCGCTTTCGGTTGAGGCCTCTTGCTGGCCGCAAAACCCCTTTGACTTGCCTGCTGCAGAGGCCGCCCGTGTCGGCCAAGAGTTTGCGCTCAACCATCCGGTCTGGCTGGGATATTATAACGAACCGCGTCTGATTTATACCGCGCCGGCGTTTCGCAAAGGCCGGTGGCTGGCCTCGGATCGCCGCACCGTACATCTTGGTATTGATATCTTCGCGGCGCAGGGAGACTGGGTGCATGCGCCCGTTACGGGGCGGGTGCATGTTGTTGAAAACCGTACTGCGCCGCTTGATTACGGCGGGGTGGTTATTCTGGCGCATGACACGCCGGATGGTGAAACGTTTTATACGCTTTACGGTCACCTCAATCCCGAGGTCCACGAAAAGCTGTCGATCGGGCAATTGGTACAAACTGGTGAGGCCTTTTGCCGTTTGGGCGATATCACCCAAAATGGTGGCTGGGCGCCGCACCTGCATTTTCAACTGGCACTAACAATTGACGGAATTGATGATGATTGGCCGGGAGTTGCCGATCCAGATGCGCGACACTTCTGGACACGGCTTTGCCCAAACCCCGCTGCTCTTCTTAATTTGCCGGATGATAAAACGGCCTATACGCCAACTGATAAGGCCCAGGTTCTGGCTGATAGGCAGGCACAATTTGGGGATAATCTCGCGCTAAGTTACACGGAACCTGTTATGTTTCTACGCGGCTGGAAACATCATTTGTTTGATGAATGGGGGCGGCCTTATCTTGACGCTTATAACAATGTCCCCCATGTCGGTCACGCCCACCCGCGCATTCAGGCGGTTGCAGCTGATCAATTGCAGCGGATGAATTCCAATACCCGATACCTGCACCCCGCACGCACGGCGTTTGCCAAGAAAATTCTGTCTAAATTCCCAGCCGGCTTTGAGGTGTGTTACTTTGTCAACTCGGGCAGTGAAGCCAACGAATTGGCGCTGAGGCTTGCACGGTCGCATACATCTGGCAAAGGCATTGTCACACCGGATCATGGGTATCATGGCAATACCACTGGAGCGATTGAGATATCAGCATATAAGTTTAATGCCCCCGGAGGCATCGGGCAGGTCGATTGGGTGGAATTGGTAGATGTGGCTGACGACTATCGCGGCCGGTTTGGGCGTGACGATGCACAGCGGGCGCAAAACTATGCAGATCAGGTTGATCATGCCATCGCGCGGCTTGTGGCCAAAGGTATCCCGTTGGGGGGCTTCATTGCCGAAACATTTCCTTCTGTGGGTGGGCAGATCATTCCGCCCAAGGGCTATTTGCGCGCAGTCTACGACAAAATTCGCGCGGCAGGCGGGGTCTGCATCGCGGATGAGGTTCAAACGGGCCTTGGGCGTCTCGGCGATCACTACTTTGGGTTTGAGCATCAAGATGTGGTGCCTGACGTGGTGGTTTTGGGCAAACCCATCGGCAATGGGCACCCCATCGGTGTTGTTGTCACGACCCGTGCAATAGCTGATAGTTTTGCCAAGGGCCCAGAATTTTTTTCAACCTTTGGTGGCTCCGTACTATCGTGCCGGATTGGTAAAGAGGTTCTGGATATTGTCGATGACGAGGGACTGCAAAACAATGCGCAGATCATGGGTTCGCGGTTGCTGTCGGGCCTGCGCTGTCTGCAAGACAAACATATGTTTATCGGCGATGTACGCGGTATGGGGTTGTTCATCGGGCTGGAACTTGTGACCGATAAGGTCAGCAAAGTCGAGGCGACGGCCCTGGCCAGCTATATCAAAAACCGCATGCGTGCACACCGCATTTTGTTGGGCAGCGAAGGTCCGAAAGATAATATTTTGAAAATTCGTCCACCGTTGACGATTGGTGCCGATGACATCGATATGATCCTTGCGGTGCTGGATGATATTCTGACAGAGGCCGCCTGACCGCCATGGGGCCGTGGGTGGTAGAGTGCAGGCGGCGTTTTTAAGGTTTGCGGGCTTTGAAAGGTGTCTTGCGGTTGGGATAGCAGGTGGTGCAGATCTCGCAGACACGACCGTCACACCCACGCGCTGAGCAAAATTCGCGGCCATAGAAAATAATCTGCAAATGTAGTTTGTTCCAAGCGTCTTTGGGAAAGGCTTTTTTTAGATCGCGCTCGGTCTGGACGACATTTTTGCCTTTGGTCAAGCCCCAGCGTTGCGCAAGGCGGTGGATATGCGTATCCACAGGAAAGGCGGGTTGGCCAAAACCCTGAGACATCACTACGCTCGCAGTTTTATGGCCCACACCAGGCAGGGTTTCCAAAGCGGCAAGGTTTTTGGGCACATCGCCGCCGTATTGTTCGACCAATATAGTCGACAGGGTTGATATGGCCTTTGATTTCTGAGGCGCAAGACCGCAAGGGCGGACTATTTTATAAATGACCTCTTGCGGTACATGCTGCATCTCTGTGGCGTTATCGGCTAATACAAATAAAGCCGGTGTGACCTGATTGACGCGCTCATCGGTGCATTGCGCGCTGAGTAAAACAGCCACCAATAACTCAAAAATATTGT
>Ga0209713_10000620_pt1 | contig 20179 bp, 15 predicted proteins | sample ArcOceMetagenome_3_FD_187444 | JGI IMG/M metagenome (GOLD analysis project Ga0209713, IMG submission 187444) | Marine eukaryotic phytoplankton communities from Arctic Ocean - Arctic Ocean- Svalbard ARC20M Metagenome (SPAdes) (version 2) | ecosystem: Environmental > Aquatic > Marine > Oceanic... | reverse complement strand
CATCATCATCCTCATCATCATCATCATCATCATCATCATCATCCTCATCATCATCATCATCATCATCATCATCATCATCACCATAATCATGTCTCGTGTTTGGTAATTATGGTTTCTTCGCCATGTTTGCACATCTGCGTCCCTTCACCCCTACCACGCACTAAGACGCGGAGGTACCATCGGGACATCAATGCCAACACAGCAAGGAATCTGCTTGAGGTTAAGGGTTTAGTATTCGGTAGTTTTTAGACTTGCGCACTCAATGGTTTTTATGTTTTCGTGTTTGTCTACAGACTCTCGGACTTGGTGTTTATGAACTCTTTGCCATGTTTGCATGTCTGTCCCTTCACCCCTACCACGCACAGAGACGCGGAGGTACCCTCAGGACATCGATGCCAACACAGCAAAGCTTCGGTTTAAGAGTTAGGGTTTAGGGTTCCGGGTTATGGGCTTTTGCGTTTATGCGTCTCGGGCTTGGTGCTTATGAACTCTTTGCCATGTTAGCATGTCTGTCCCTTCACCCCTACCACGCACAAGGACGCGGAGGTACCCTCAGGACATCGATGCCAACACAGAAAGGAATCTGCTTAAGGTTAAAGGTTTAGTATTCAGTAGTTTTTAGACTTGCACACTCGAGGGTTTTTATGTTTTCGTGTTTGTCTACAGACTCTCGGACTTAGTGTCTACGGGCTCTTTGCCATGTTTACACGTTTGTCCCTTCACCCCTACCACGCACAGAGACGCGGAGGTACCCTCAGGACATCGATGCCAACACAGCAAAGCTTCGGTTTAAGGTTTAGGGTTTAGGGTTCAGAGGTTATAAGCTTTTGCGTTTATGCGTCTCGGGCTTGGTGTTTATGCACTCTTTGCCATGTTTGCATGTCTGTCCCTTCACCCCTACCACGCACAAGAACGCGGAGGTACCCTCAGGACATCAATGCCAGCACAGCAAAGCTTCGGTTTAAGGGTTAAGCTTTAGGGTTCAGAGGTTATAAGCTTTTGCGTTTATGCGTCTCGGGCTTTATGAACTCTTTGCCATGTTTGCATGTCTGTCCCTTCACCCCTACCACGCACAAAGACGCGGAGGTAACCTCAAGACATAAATGCCGACACAGCAAGCCATCACCTTCATCAGTTGTCATCACCGTCATCATCGTCATCATCATCTTCCTCATGACCATTATGGTGCCACAATGTCACTCATCAAAACGTTCATCTTGAACAGGTGGCAACTAAGCTGGGCGACCAAACGAATGGTTTTCATCTGGGACCATCACAATTCCTAACAGCGATTTGCAAATCGCAACTTTGACAATAGCAGATGTGTCAAACATTTGCCGAAAATCATCACAACTTTCGAGAAGTCAAAGAATCCTTGAACGGAAGATCCTAAAGCCGAGGGATGGCTTAGGAATATTTTCAATCTCAAACCTCTGGATCCTGGGATCTATCTGCTCCTCCGAGAACAATGAAAGAAAGGCAAAGCAGCCCTTGAAAATACAAAGCGGTAACTTCCTGGTCCCATGTGATGGTTTCGCGGAGTAATCTCCCGCTAAGCCTAAACGCTAATGAACAGAACAACATGCTCATGAAGAGCTGTTAGTTCTGATCCCAAGCACAACAACGTTAATCTTCCACTCATATCGCATTGTTTCAATGTTCCATGTAACATCACAGGCTACTTCAACATAACGCTATAGGTTGTTAAACAAGAAACCTTCATCAAAACAAGTCGCTCAGCTATTATGACTCATGCAAGTCCGCGCTATCTTTTTCCCCTGCATCTCTGAAGCCCGACAAAAACCAACAAGCCCGAAGTTCTACCGCCTGCTGCAGTCTCCAGTCACAAACAACTGCTAGAGCAGCTGCGGTTCACAACATGTGTACCACCCAGGTGAGAACTCAGAGTAACTAACGAAGCTTGCTGCAATGACTGGTACAGAGGATACATTCACCTTTACTCCGACACATACGCATGTTCGAATGATAATTTGATCTACTAAGAGCTGCAATGCTATCAGTGACCCGCTCAGCTTTGTGCTCCAGCACCGCCACCGGCGCTCATTCCTGCCACTCATAAGCAGCCTGCTCTCCAATCCTTTTGAATATTATTATCAAATAATTTCGCCGCGTGTCTCACTCCCCAACCTTCATCACTTACAAGCTACATTCCTAACTGATTACAAGAGCATGTCAACAGACAGTGAGTCCAACTGAGATGGCATGATGTCCCGAATCATTATAACAAACCAATACAAAGACAGACCTGGATTCTCATGAAGACTCAGAACCTGTCTAACGCCAGCCTCCTCCTCAACTGTGGTCCTGGATCTCAGCTGCTCCAGCGTGACCCGAGATGGAGCATCTGCAGCGCAATCATTGCAAGAGCCACATACAGGAAGCTACCACACACACCAACACGAACTCACACAATCACACAGAAGACACGAAATGCAGTTTCTAGAAAAAGATGCACAATCTAGGCACACCGCCGAATTCTGCATTCAAAACGAATCTTGTACATGACTAGCCGGATGCAATATGTTTCGAACCTAAAACACTGCTATCACTCACCTCACGGAGAGCAACCAAAGCTTCCTGGAGCTTCCCGCCTTCAAGCAGAAGTTGCGCAAGCTTCCTTTTGCGCGACGGTGTCTGAGCTAGTCCATGCTCCTGCATCACACTGTCCATACTGCGCTGTCTGTTATGCTTGCATATATCCCAACCGTCTGTTCTCAATGTTCATCATCGAAATCTATGGTTATCATAGGGGAATGCCACTAGAACTACTCATACTGCTTTACATGGGATCCATAACGACGAACCTTTCCTCTGCATGATGCTCGTTAAAATTCGAGGTCGCTACACCAAATGCGTCAAGCATTCCAACAGAAAAGAAGGATTCTCATTTCCAAGTCTTACAAATTTTGAATCCGACTAACCCCGCACTCTGCCCAAGACCAGCCTGGAGGATGTCACTCTCCAGGTTGTGCCCGCGCTCGATGCGGGCATGCTTCGACAGCCGCAAATAGACCCTGTCCTCCTTGGCTTGGACGCGTACCTCCACATGCTGTGTCGGCTACATGATGAAAATCCCCCTCATGATGCCTCACATATATAGTTTTACCAAATCCGGTGACTATGACGAACTACAACATGATAGCTCCACTATACCATGACTATGACAAACTACAACCTGAAAGCTTCCATCATGTCATCTCTCCAACTGCTCTGCGAAATGCATATACTACAGACAATCAACACGGTTTGCTGAGCCAACACCATTCTCCTTTTTGAATCAACCTTGTATCCCTAGGGTATCGGAATACATATACCGACTCCAGGACAAACTCTCCGGACTCAACTGACCAATCGCTGAACTCTCTCATGCCAGCGCATGCGTGTGAGCGCAAATAGTCCATATAATCCAAATTCCAGTCTGGAAAACATGTATCAATCTGGCATTTGATCTGACGCACCACATCCTGATACATTGCATATCGATTTGCGGGTAGAGCAGTTTAATATTCCGAGTTCCCAGGCGGCTGCCTCATAGCAATCTTAACAGTTCAATAAAAACTGCTACACTCACTGACCACCCGCGTATCATAAACCAACTCCTGCACTATACACGAAAAAGGTCCTCATGCATTCGACGACTGGATACGTGCTTGGATCTACCCTTGCCTCTTCTATCTTGATTGGCTCGTCCTCAACCATACCAAGCAGTGGTACCAACTGCACAAGTCAGGACCAAGGTGATTCCCTGCGGCAAAACAAAGCGACACATGAAAGAATCGATACAAGAACACTTGTTTGTCAAACATAGCTTACCTATTCCACTGAAAATGAACGATTTAAATACCAGACATAACAGATTACAAAGATGGAAAAGAAAGCTTGACGGAATATGGTTCCAGGTGTGCCGGAATAATTAGTGGATACAGAAACTCATCTTCTCCATAACAGCTGCCCTGTCCGAATGGAGCAGGATGTGAACAACCGGACAAAGCCACACTTTCCTTCACATCTCCATTTAGGTACAACCATCTTCATCCTTCATTCCACCCTCTTGCTACGTGCTAGGACCAACTTCCTCTTGCTACGTGCTATACAAAAAAGAGAAATCTTTCTTGCCATGATCATGTATCGTACCTCTACTCTCTAACGCGATCGAACACGTGATCAACAGAGCTACACAGCCCAAGAGTATAAGTTTCGTACCGATGTCCAGATGACAACGGCTTTATCAACAGGTCGGCCGTATCTAACAGACGAACCTAATGATCCGAGCCGGCCTTCTCGTACAAGGAACTGTCCGTTTCAACGTAAAAGAGCTTGCCGTCGCCCTTGAGGACAATGGGCTTGCCTCGCGTCGTACTTAAATCCCACAAAGAAGTTTCACCTCCATATTGGCAACGTGCATCAGTCACCTGAAACATGTCACTGTAACAATCCTTGGAAACGACACAAAAGAAAATGTCCAGATATCGTTACATTAGTTCCAGCCGACACGAAATGCACATTGAGTATAGCAATTGATGTATGTTAACTTCTTAGGAGTTGCTTACGTGATGCAAGTTCACGGCATACTGTATGCTGTAATAGCTCATCAACAAGAGACCTCTTGGTAAGTGAAATCTTTTGGAAACAAACGCTTCCAGATCAGGCCCATGCATGTAATTCACAGTGCTATGGTCAATGTTCCCAGCAGGCTTCATGAAATCATTCTCCTCGACAACAGTTCCAAATGCGTCTCACATTTCTGCCTACCAACCATCATTGATGGCTTTCCAAGGTCTCAATGGTATAAACACAGTATCTGCAAGGCCCGCACTGGCAATTTCTTTGCCGTCGTACTCCCGCTTCTTTTCGATACCGATCTTCTGGAAAAGCGCAGAGATGTTGACGAGTCCGGAATGCTTGACCGTCACTTCCTGGGCATACGCCAAATCCCGAATCCTTTACGTCTACTACACACATACTGCGTAACCGTAGCATAATCCCTCCTACCTGTGGATGGCTCCTCTGCTGAAAACCGAGTGCCCAACCGTCACGTCCAAAAAAGGCTCCTCCAGCCTCATGCATGGAAGTCTACACGTCAAAACAATGATGACGTGATGCTCTAGAAGGAATTCGATCTTCGCCATCATAGCCCCGGGCCCCTCAGGCCCTTCGGCCGCAGCCGCACCGATGATGCTTTTGATGTGAAAGCACCCTTCGGAGACCTCAACAGAACTACATGGTGAAAGCCAGCCGTGATATCCAATGCCTCTCATATATCCGTCTACCTATCACTCTCCAACATATGCCGTATGACATACATACAAACTCAGTCTGCGGAGAAGCTAACAGCCATGTCAACGATCGAATCTCATACCTTTTGATTTCCGATTGTCCTCCTAAACAACTGGTCACTGATACGGAAAAACGAGCAGGTCGCCGCCGGCACAGACGCAGCACAGCACATGTTTTTAGTTCACGTCCATACAATGCCATATACTATACATATTGTATATTCGTGACCCTCCAAGTCGTTTTATCTTTTGCTACACCAGGCATCCATGCCAAGCCACAACACAATGCCCTCTAAATTGATACGATCGAATACTGATCCAAAGAGTAATTAGACCCTGAGATTACCAAGGCGAACCGAGCTCCCGACGTTGCCATCCGCGCAAAAACGGATCCAAGTTCCTTCTTCAATGAGCGTTTCTCCAATCGCAGCAGCCTGCGTCCGCTGATCATTACTGACACGTAAGTGCATCGAGTTAACGTATTACTATGCCAGGAGTTCCTTATTATCTGCCGAAACACGTTGAGCAGTTTTTTACTTACCGGTGCGACACGAGATCTACTGGTTATCTGACGCATGATCTGACAGGGCCAAGACAATGATCAAACCAAAATGAAAAGGTTTAACAAATGCCACAACATGCCAGAAGGATAGATGCAACAAACTCCGCGAATACTGCTAGCGGCCCCAAGGCTGGCGTTCCAAATGGGATTCATACGAACCCCTTCTCTTCTCGGGTATATCCGGGTGTTTGAAATCACATCTAGTCAGACTACTTCTTGCTAGACCCATTCGAATCACTGCCTTCCGCTCTTGCCTTTTTTGCAAAAAGCCACGCCTTGCCCTTGCAGTAGACATAGCTTGTTGACCGGTCATCTGGAAAATACAGGCGAAGACGCACTGTTACCAAGCCTGCCTGGAAAGATCTAGCTCGCTTGTCAGAAACTACTGGCTTATGTCTTCCTATTACATGAGACTTATGAATTATCGAACTGTTCCTGAACCTAGCCATCAGGAATTGCAACAAAGCCAGCCAACCTCGCTTTTCGTTACCGATTTGGCGGCAACAAGCGCAATTCCCTGCAGCTTCATGCCTGAGCAACACACTCACTGTGTCAATTAGACCAATGATGAAAAGCATGTCCAATACCATGTGTAGAGCGCCCAAACAAACACACCTGCACATACTCCTAAAAAGATCGCCAGTCCACACTGAATCATCTCAGTTTGTATAGACTCATGCTAAAATCTAGCTGAGAGCCGGACTGTATCGACTCAACAGTCAATGACTAAGCCTCAAGCCACAGGAAGACAATGGTGATTAACCACTGGATGTCACTCGACACGAATCCACGTGATGCTCGATGATTCTAAGGGATGCTCATGTCTTGCACAGAATGTAGATCTACACTGATGAGAAACCGATTATAAACCACAAGAAGTCTGCCTGAGTGCTGAACGGAAGATGATAGGAATCCGAAAGACAGTGCCTGATAGACAACCGCCCCCCGCATCACTGAGCCAATAATGCGAAACAAAATATAACTTCTCGCGCGTTTTGTGTTTCCAGCCATCCACACTAGTCTATATGTCTCACAGGAACAAACAACAACAGAATGACATGACTTACAGAAGACACAATAAGTTCCCCGAATATTGTGGGAAAGAAGCATCATCCGCTTCATTGCGAACAATCGCTTCAAAGTATGTTCACACCGCAGAAAAGGCATCGCATCTGTCGAAATCATGATTTTGGCGACTTGCTCAGATCATATGAGGATACAGGCAATCTTGCAGGGGTGAGCTGAACTATACTCACTTGCCTGATGCCACACACTCCTGACTAAAGATCTGTTGATGCTCTGGTATAAACCTACACAGTGACAAACCATGTATGTCCTGCCAGCGCAAGATCAATGTGTCCTATACCGAACCTGGCCGCTGCTTCTTTGTTGCTTGACATGTATGCTGCTGCATGTACAGGATTATTGGCCCTGGCCCATACCACAGCTCATCCTTCAGTGTGGCTTTTGACCCATTTGCAAACACTACACTATTTACAAAACAGTTTTGCATCGGCTCACACCACTGATTTGCCCCAGCCGTATCAGAGTTGATCTCTTTGCAGAACACACAACTTGGCCTCAACAGTTCTTCAACCTTCAGGTTTCCTGCAAAGCTAAACCGATGCTGTTCTGCCTGATCCGCGAAGTACCATCCTACTCTTGTCCCAGATCCAAACAAAACTGCCGAGACTCTGGGCATTCCTTGGGGCGATCGCTGTCGCTTAGCTTCACACTCTCGAAGAGCTTCTTCCGAAAGTCTTGCCACATAATCTGGCGCTTCAGCACGGATCCAATCGCCCACCAACTCATTATAATCTTCTTCAGCCGGTAGACTATCCAACTCATATGAGGCATACGGCCCTCCAGAAGATATTGGTATAACGCACTCCACAACCGATCCAGTCTCTTGGTCCTCGGCGAGACTAACCATTGAGTATGTCGAACTGGATGACACAGAGCTCGCAGCAGAGGATACCATTGAACTTTCTTCAACGAAAGCTTAACTCGTAAGGTAACCGATCCAGCGAGCAATCCCGAAGTCTCCTGCAACAAAAGTGAATGTTGAATCAAAGAGTGCGAGGCCGAGTAATTCACCAGTTATACACAAGTCACACGACCAAGACCGGACCAGTCTGAACACGCCCTCGAGATCGCGGGCTCTTCTGGTTACTTCTACCAGATGCAACACAAATGCAAAGCGGCAACAGACCAAGGCAACCTCACGCACAGTGCCCAAATGGACAACTGCCTGAATCAACTGATAAACAGATCGCTGAACCTAGCTCGCAGCAAGTGATCCGCACGTCTGCTACAGCCGTGCAACTGTGATTTACAAGTGTATTAGATACACCTGAGAAAACTATAAAGAGACGAAAGCAAGTTTGAGAGCTGAAGTGAACCGGCGGGACGTGATGTGATGTTTTTGACTGATGCACGCAGGTAACTTCCATCAAGAAATTTTTCTGTGGTTCTTGCTGGTGTTTTTTCTGTCAACACGCCCATTGACTGGCATCACAGTAAATTGCCATCATTATGGCCAATTGAAGTTACGGCTGTCATGCAAGTCTCTTTTGGTATTACTATGCGTACTGATTGATTGATCTGTTGAAATGGGCTATAGTTCATGCACTGGTATGCAGACTTATGCACTTATCTATGCTAAAAGCTTGTTTAAGAATCAATGAAGCAACGCCTTTCTGAGACAATGGGGATCATAGAGTTCTGTTTTTTTTTCCTATAACTTGTTGGAAACGTCGGCGGGGCATTACTTTCCAAGAAAATTCGACAAACACTGTTATATTGTTCATTTCTACAATAAGCACATCCCTTGGCAGACGTTATCGATGAGTCGAGTAGAATGTTTTCCTGTATAAGCATTGTTGAGGTGCATCGAGCTCGCTACATAAAAAGCCATATACCCAACACACTCCTAGGCTGCAAAGTATGTCGCACTCATCTGCCAGATTGTCTGACTGTTCATACTGAAGGTGCACGTTTCCATGGTCGTGTGTCGCATACCAAAACATTCAACCACTGGCGCTCCAAATCCACAATACGCTGTGACTATGTCATCCACAAGTACTGAGCCACCGATCTCACCTGCCTTCCATACATAAGAAGCATCTCATCAAAAAGTCCTTGGCCACCCATCAGTGCCCTCTCTTCAGACCAACCAGCAAAAAGAAGTTGATCAATTGCGGTAACTGGCAGAACTATTCCCCGCAAATAAAAGCCATTCCGTGTCATGAACCAGAAAACATGCCCCTTGTGAAGATCTCCACGGGTACTTCATTATCGAACGTGCTTGCCACAAAGACACAATACCGAAGGTAGCATTGCACATAATTCCACGGGGCTTTTTAAATGAAACTAATACGCCTGATTCATTTTGAATGAAAAGCCTCCCATTACCAAGCAGCAAAAGCCTGTGCCAAATAGACAACAGGGGCCTAGACTTGCCACGTCGCACAAGCATATCTGTGCAAAGCGCCGCAGCAAGATGCTCCGTCACCCACCAGAGCCATCGGCCAGATGCTAGACCGATCACTTGCTGCTAGTCCGTGCCGGCCGGCCAGCTCAGCAAGCACCGCTTAGTGACAGGAGTCTGCTTCGTGCTGACAACCCTATCACTGAGTGAAAGGAGTGCTCTGGTACAGACTAATATAACTACACCTCACGCTCTCATGTGTGTGATTTCCGGGCAAACATATGTACTACCATAGCATCGAAACTTGTTTCCAATATTCCGATGCGTTTTAGAAACGAAACGAACAATTCTCTTTCCCCCTACAGATCCAACTACTCATTGGCGAATGCCATCATAAGAAAGAAACAACTGAACATCATGCCAAATTAATGCATATACAAGTACCAGTCGTCCTTCTTGTTTGCACTGTATGTTCATGTGACACACATGCCTTGGTTAACACTGGCTACAGCGCCATCATATGGTTTGTTTGCATTCATTTAGACACTTGAACACACTGCTTCCGCCATCAATGACCGCAGGCAAAATTGGAACGGCGCTGATGTGTCAAACCAAAATGCATCTAAGCTGTCAACCAGTGTCCAAAGACAACTGACCGTACGCAATTTGTCGAGAAACCCGCCTTGTCTAACGAACATGACGTTCGCTTCACCAGATCCTACAAGCACAACATGTGTTGTAGAAAACTCTCGTTTCATTGACATGAATATTTTCAGTTCTGGTGTACGAACGTACATGACATAAGTAAAGAGGTTGGGTGTAATCATCGACACCATATTCTCGTTCAGTGTGCATTATCCCGTAGAGCCTGCAAACACAAACACCATGACATGGCAGGTCATCATTGTTGACGAACAAGCACTCCCAATACCAAGATGCATTCACACACAGATTTGCCAGAACTCGTTAAAATGTAATGTTAAAGGGTTCCGCATTTGATATTGGTGCTTAAACTTGCTCCGGCTATCTCACACTTCAGCAGGACATACATGCTTCCTAACAAGACGCCATCTGGACATGGGCGGGGTTCTCAAAAGAAATGTTCCATGCCCACAGCCTCCTGAACTGCATGGGATACACCTAAACGTTCACTAATGTGACGCTCACTTCTGGATTCTAGCATCACGTATTGACGCCTGAGGTCATGGAAGGCATCCCTAAGCCCTTGAATCGCTTTCGAAAGGCGCTCTCTTTCCATCTTTTTTTTTCGCCGTGAAATTCTGCGGATTCGCAAGTTGATGATTGACATTAGGAATTTCACGATCTCACATGCATAAATAGGATTCCATGCAAGTTCGCAGAGCATCGCAGACCAAAAGGTATCCATGTGAACAGGCTAAACTAGATAATTTCATACATTCTGCAAGAATTCGTCTAGTCTTACATGACAAGCTAATACACTCCCCGCATAATGATCAGAACAATAAGAGCTTGCCGAAGATATTAACCTTTCAGCTGCACGGGATTGTAACATTTTCCACTACAAAAGCGTTCCAAATCATATCTGCATCCAAGCCACACTCTCCATCTTGTATCGATGATGCTCCGAATTCCTTGCATTCAAGTATGACCACACTGACAGATAACGGAACGCCCCACACAGATTGTGTAGGACTAGTAACACGATTGTCTCTACACTTCATTGCATTGAGCTCTTCTCTCCATGTATGATAATCAGTTACGAATAACTGCACCCCGGAACTCAACTCTCGGGCACCTTTTTTTAGCCTCACGGCATTATTAATGTTCAATTGTGGCTCAAAAACAAGCACCATAAATGATAGTCCGACCTGTTATGATGAATCCCAACCGATGCACTACAATGCTGCCTGATTGTCCCGCTATAAGGATGGCACCTATAGAATGGATATTGAACCCTACAAAATGCTGGGCAACAAAAACCCGCATGACAGTTCCTTTCTCGCTATTGTACTGCGTATCCCACAACAACCATACCAACCATAATCACTGGTTTCTTAACCAACATACTTGCAGTCAGGATACATACGTGGCGGAACATTTACACGCGCACCACCTGAGACTCCACATCAAAGCACTCCATATGCAGGGTTTGAAAGAAAGCTCACGGACGCGCCTCTGCCAGCAGCTGCACCGACATGGTTCCTGCGAGACGTTTCAAATCTTGCTGAGGCCTTGTGAAATCAGATGACACACATCATGAAGCAGGAGAGCATTCATGCAACAGCGACATTCACACTCATGCCGTCAAACGTCGAATACAACTGACAAGGCTACGTTCATCGACAAAATTCATTAAAAGACTGTGCTTTTTGGCGCCTAGAAAACCTTTCATTGTATTCGCAATGGAGCATGAAGGCGACGCGTACCAAAACTGATCAAGACGCACACTCCTGGACCTGGAGAGACGCATTCCAGCTCTGCGCACGCGCACATGTCGAGACTGTCGCTGCTTTTCGACAAACCTGTCAGACCTGCTTGGCCTCGCGGAATCATTTGCCTAGTCACAGAAAAAGGTCGCAGCTCCACAAAGCAGGTGTGTTGGAGCGGCTGCTAACAAGGCGTCACAGAGTAACATAATCCTGATCACTCCCGTAATCAAGATAGTGCTGTCAGATACTCCAACATCAAATAACTAGTTTGACGTCACAGGTACATTACATACAGATAGCATTAACCTTGAAGCTGAAGAAACGACGTCTGGGGGGCAACTGCAACTCTGAACAGTTTCGCGGTCTTGTCACACCAAACAGGAGAAAAGGCATACGTCGCAAGTGGCCTGTATAAATCAGACTATGCCTAACCCATGAAACAAAACGCAACGATGTTGACAGCAGAATTACAGAAAGGACGTCATGATATGTTACTCGGAGAAGCCCTTGACAAGCCAGTGGTTACAAGCCGTCGACCATGCCGCATGCTCATTCCTAGTGTTTTGAAATGTGCTTTGAGCTGGCATTATGATTTTACATATTGGAGTTGCTTTGTGTGCTTTAGCAACTCCCAGAAATCCAGCCTGAGGCATCTATGAGGTGAAGCAGCTGCTGCAGTGCCCAAAAGATCACCTCTCCACTGAATAAGCGCAAAGGCGAGTAGGATTTCTCAAGAGCTCTGCACATTTAGGAATCCTTGCACTGCAACTCTCCCAACGCTATGCATCAATTGCTCTATTGCTGTGTCCTTGATAAACATTTCCAGCCCGCCTCTGGCTCATAACTCCACACTCTCATCATCTGCTTTTTAGAACGTGCATAGCCCTATCTACGATCCCTAAGAAGTTGCTGTTAAAGTGTAATTACATATCCCAGCTCAAAGTTCCTGCTGCTATTTAACTTCTGCGATTATGGCTAAGGAAGACAAATCGACAATCGCCAAAACCGAACTCTAATACTGGACAACTCAACGACATGAGACGCGCTACCAACATTACTGATTGACTTTGCTTTGCCTATGGAATGCCAAACCATGTCGCTCCTCAATGATCTCCCTCGTTTTTTTCCTGAAGCAAAGGCGCACTTACAAGCTTTATTGCTGAATGTTGAGGGCAAGGATTAACATCATGCTTTGCTAATCACGAGAAGCCCATGCATATTGGCTTCTCGTCCAACTCTGAATTTAGGCATGGCTAGTATGCTGGATTGCATCGACCTGGATACAGAAGTTCACTTTGGATCGGCCTGGATGGACTAGATCAGAACAACAAGTCGACTAAAGTTTCTATGAACATCAAGATACTTGAAACCAGTCTGTCTACTTTTTTCTAAGCCCTAGTGTTCCCTGATAGTTCAATTTCCAACATGAAGCAAAGACTTGAACGACATCTAACTGCCTACACTACAACTGAACCTGAGGCTTGCTCTCAACTTTTGACTGAATGGAGGGCAAGTTTCGGCCGTTGGTGGATGCACGGCAAGGGACATGAAAACCGACATTGACTGACACGTGATCTGAAACGTCTACAACAGCACCGCCCTGTCCCCTGACTTATCGACTGCTGGTATTAACTCTGTTATTATGACCCACTGTGATGGCATCAACTCTCTGCGGACGCTGAAAAGCCTCATGACCAACGTCACCTCTCTGGCAATGATTCCAAGACTTGAGACATCAATTCATCATGTTAATTTCTGCTGCATTACAAATCTTATCATGAAGAATATGTTGATTTACATCATCTAAAACCTCCATCCAACCACATTTGACCAATGCTCTCTCGCCATATTTCTGCATTGCGAAATGCTGCAGACAATGAATTTTCATAATCGCATCGCAAAGTCCACATGACTTGTCATTCAAAGAACTAAAGCACGAGTTGGAAAACTCTCATATGCTTCATGCGGGTCCAAGTGGATAGAAGCTTGGCGCAGGAATCCGAGCGATGTCATGAGCACCTGGATCGTTCTGTAAGGCAGTGTACCGACTTAATAGTGAAGCATTGACGATTCTCCAAGCTACAGCAACGAGGCGTAAGATGGGATTGACGACGATGCTAGGAACGAACGCTGGCGAATCATGGATCACCCAATGCAGCATCTCCACATAATCTCTGAGCATCCAAACGACCCGGAAAACAGGGTATTCCAGCCAAGCCATGCTATGACACAAAGCTGAACCTGTAGCACCGTTGTATAGATCCAAATGGCTACAGGAACCGGACTCACAAAAAACACTGCCATTATCTCAAAAGAACAAAGAGCCACACGTGTGGCCGGGTTTCTATGTTGAGTACTCGTTCTGGGCAATTGCTTTGTCACAATGAAATCCCGGTCATTCCTGCTAACTGCATATCACATTCTTAAACTTAACGTCTACCGCTTACATGCTGCATTTCCATGGTGTGGTTCATGTTTGGTACCTGATTTGGTTCCTGTTTTGGTTCCTGTTTCGTTACTGCTGGCTGCTAGCTTCGATGCAAAACACTGACCTCTGCACCCTGTGAGCTAGAGAACATCAATATGAACTTTTGCTTCTCGTAGAACTGATTATACCAAGCCAGCAGCCAAAAAGAAAAAACATAAACCAGAACAGCAGCGAAGTTAACAATGTGTAAGAAGTGTAGACAGATTCTTGTAGACATTATGCTTTGCATTTGACTGATATTGATTATGTCATGACTCGTGTTGTATGCTTGCTTTTTCGTCAAGCCAACGCCGTTGTGTATTGGCCAGTTTCTGCCAAGGTGTGCTACTCAGTCAAATGGTACACTTGGTAAACCCGACTGATTCCTCAATACTGCTTTCACCACTGGCATCTGTCGAGTATTCCTATGGTTTCAAAAAGCTTTTTAGCTGAGTAGCCCCCTTTCCCTAAGGTTGTAAGGGCTTATTGGAGACCCCGTATCGCTGCAGTTTTTTAAAGCTTTTTAAATTCAATTACACATCACCTTACACTTGCGGGCCTGTCACTTGCAGTAAGCCTCCATTCGGCACACCGAATACGGAAGCCCAAAAACTGATCAGGCAAAACAAAACACATGTTACAAAACCAAAACTTCCCAAGCTTAATCACTGGCGATGGCATCTCAGTGGATCACCTTCACATTGTCTTCCTGAGCAAGCTCCTTAGATGAGCTGTATATCTTTGACGTGGTACACAGGACACGCCGACACCATGCCACACCAGCTATACTATAATGCAATGCTGACACATGAATGAAGACCTGATTCAAGTGTGATTACTTGAAATATCCTGGCACCTATTGGGTAGGTCGCACATCGACCATGGCCATGTGAGTTCGGTTCCATGAGAAGAAGACCGTGACAACATGAGATGTGTCTGATCTCTTCAATAACGATTCATTCTTCTGTTCTGCATGATGTGATACGCGCAGATACTCGATGCTAAGCGTACAGGAATGCAAAAGTACAACGTGCATGTCTGATTGTATCGGTTACCGTAAACTGGATAAACACTTGATCTCCAGTTGCAGCTCAAAATACAGACAAGCACCGCAACAGCCACACATGTAAAAACCCAATTGATCAAAGCGAGATGCCCCAACGAATGTGACTCAACCGCAAATCCAAACTCGTCGATGTCAAGATTGGACATGTAAATGGACTTGAGAAAGTTGACGCTGAGTTCCTCCCCGACTGCCACAATGCAGCTCCCAGGCGAACCGTGCAGCGTGTGCTTGACGCGCACCATGCAATACTTGCCAGAGTTAGGACGAAAACGATCGGCAAATGCATTTAAGACATCACGTTCTACATAGTATCTGAAGTTGTCTTGATGTTGCAACCGTCGTGCACTGATTGCATAGAACGTGTCCCACGGAACAGTCATCGGAGTTGGACCGCCTGTGATGTATACAAGTTCCCACCCAATAGGTTTTCGAAACTCAGCATCCACCGCCTTGTTAGAAATATTGGCCTCCGAGCAGCCACCGCATGGTTTCAAAAGCATGGTGTTAAATGGAGTACCGCAGGCCTTCTTCAAAGCTCCGCTTCCTTGGACACGCATGCCATGGTTAATGGTTGCAGCTGCAACCATGCCCATCTGCTCATGCACGCTTAATAGCTGATGATGTACATCTCCAGCCTCCGTGATCGCGTTCCATTTGATGGTAACAAAGTAAACGTTTCCTGGCTGGACACTGGCAGAAGCACTTACACTGGTTCCGTTGATGAAGCTATCGCCGCGAGTGATCGTAACATCACATGGCCCTTCTGCTCCAAAAGCTACATGTACACCAATGACAGCGTCTTGTACATGTAGAACACGGACGACATGGTCTGCAACGACTGTCCAGCCACGAAGTATCCCGTGGGCGATTTTGATCTGCGAAGCTAAATCAGGCTTACAGTTTTCTGTGTAAATGTTCCACCCACTGATTTGAAACTGTGGAAGGCGAAAGCGGTCAATGTAGTTGTCGTTATCAAGCGCCTCAACAATTGTCCCACTGACACAAGCCTTTGTTGATGCCCCACCATTATCTGCAGCGGGTTTTTTTTTGACCGAACGGCGCACTGGCATGGTTGCTGGCTACCTGGCACCTGCTGTCTGAGCCATGCATATACTGCAGACAGGGAAACTGGTTTCCAGAGCTAGCACATATGTTATTTTTAGATTCAAGCACCATATCCTGAGAATTGAAGTAACTGGTTCCATGCTAGACTCCATATCACAATGGCGTTAAAATGTGTTTTGATAAGCAAAACAATGTGCAGACGGATTGAAGATTTTGCTTACAAGCCTCATACGCCCAGATTTAAGAACTTTGTGAATTCAGAATCAAAGGCATCCCTGATAGCGTTGTGTACACTTTTTGACTAATGCCGCCAAGTGTCCACGAGGCTTTAAATGCTGATTTTATTAATCAAGACCCAATATCCATGGGGTTTTATACTGCCTCAATGCACAGCTGCGAAATGCCAAGCCATGCTGCATAGCGGTTTAACTACCGAATCACTCTGTCTGCTACAGCCTCTGATTTGCCAGCGTCCTGCCAGGAGAAAACCGATGCATGAAACTGAATATTGACAGAAAACTACCCTGCCTGTCCAAATCATCTGGAACTCACAGCAGCATCGCAGAAACTGACTGCTCAAATCCTCGTCCTGCGTGCCGGCCAGACAACCTGCTCCACCCGTACATATTGCATACCAGTCCATGCTTCCCAATTCTGTCTTGTCTACGCATATCCGAATTGCATGTAAAACCCCAATAAAGACCAGCCCAAAATAACATGCAGAAAATTCCAAATTAAGCTATGACGATGTCGAATGACGTTCTGGTCTGACTCTAACCTTCATTACACACTTTTGAAGATTCACACAAGGAATTCTGACGCAATCATAGCAGACTAAATAACAAGATACTGCATATAGTCTCTTCCCAGTCCGTCAGACTCACAGAAAAACATTCAGAACGATTGCTTAGCATAAACCTGATGCGACCTTGACTCGCATGAACACTTTTTGAGCCTGTATCTGTTCTCGCAGAAACAGATAAGAGTTTCACCTCGCAGACTTGAGCTGATCAAAACAGTTAATCCTTAACAATTCTCCCGCAACCGACCTGCAAGAAACCACACCTTCATTAGCAATTGGACTCCTACTAGTTGCACTTGATACAGCCGTCACTGGAGTCGTTCTTTTTCACCCTCATCTTTCCTTCTCATGCTCCATCGATGGATCCTTCTCTCAATTCGTACAACATTACACCGTTGTTTGAAGTAACTTTAGATTTGTTGTCTCTCTCTCTCTCTCATTCTCTCCTTGCCGGTCATCGTTGTAAGCATTGCCTCCTGAGCCAATTCGACTTTCTTCCAAGTGGTAAGATGTGGAAATCGTGAACACCGTGAGATCTCGGATCGTCTGTTTAACTCATAAATCGTGAGATCTGCAAATGCGAAACTCCCACTTGTGCCTTTTCTCCAAAATCGACAAATGGGTCGCAGTGCCATCTCCACTACACTGTCGTGGAATCCTCAGGCCCGTGTCAGGGCCCGGTATATTACAGGAACCGTGCATTTTTATACGGAATCCTTCATAAAACTAGAGAGATGCTTTAGACAAGATGCATTTTACACGGAAATCCCATCCTTAATAAAACAGAAGGAAAAGACCATGAACCATGGACTTTCTTTTTTTTCATGGAACTCACTTTTGAAGCTTCAAGTGGGGACGCTTGAAACAATATGTATTTTTACCTGGACATCCTCAAACAGAATATCATTTATGAATTCATATAAGAACTAACAAACTAGTATTCAGGAGCTATCCTTCCACCAGATTGAAATATACGTGGATCAGCATCCACCCTTGAGTTATATTATTGTAGGTCTTGAAATTGCCACAGTGAGACAGCTGCTGAATAAAGCTGCCAGATTAGCCACATGCAGCGCATCAATGGTGCTGGTCATTTACCCTTGCCAATGAGCACCACAGATAAAGCAGTGCCATCCATGCCAAGAACTGTCGCAACAAGACCCTGGAAAAACCGCCTTGAACGGCATGAAATTGCCGGTCAAATTCCAGCTCTGTCGAGAATTGTGGTCTTCTTTAATGCAGAACACCACTTGCCTCAATTTCCTTCTGGCTAGCTCTTGTTGGAAAATCAGGGCAACCTCATGCGGTGGGTTTCCGTAGGCTCCACATCCAAATGCTGAAAGGAGCACAAATTCGCACTGGGTCAGTTCCGCTGCCCATAGAACGTTCCGGACCGCTTCTCGCATCTGGCTCTCTGTCTGTCGATGGACGTAGCCACCAACCGCATCCAGCTGCGGCTTCCTCGACGCAGCGCACGAAATCACTGAGATTCGCACTGAAGGTGCCAAGAGAGGGTAGCCATCTTCCTCGCGCCCACGGAGCAAAGTGACTGCTTCGGTGACCAACGCTTCACGGTTCAAGGGGTAATGCGGGCACCAAGCTTCGTTTTTTTTTCTGGTTGCCAGGCAGATGTCAGTTCGGCGATACAGGTTTTCTTCCTGCGCGCCACAGCCTGCTGCAACTCCTCCCCCTGCTGTGCTGTCGCTGGCCATGTTCAACACTGCTACCTTTTGGCCTCGCTGGCAAAGTTTCCAAGCCAAGTGCAGTATGTCATGGCCGGAAACGCTAACGTGCCAAGCCCCCTCCTTTTCGCTGTGACTGTCTCGTGGCCATTTCACTTTGAATGATGTGGGCGAAGCAGAGCGCTGGTAGACAGGACTCGTCACGAATCTTTCGGTCTGAATCCAGATTTCTCGCCGACAATCTTTCAATTTGGCTCTATCCGGTGAAGCAGTGCCAGCCCCTGCAGCGTAGAATTTCGCAAGCCACGTTGTCGGCTCATGATGGATGATGTCACCAGTGGTCTCCATCATGCATTTGCCCTCGCGCCAATCTGACTCTCTGCCAATGCGATCTGAAATGAATTAATCACGCACAAATGAATCCTAACCAGGCCAGTGTCCAATGGACAACTAGCACTAGCGTCTAAGACGAACTCCTACGTGCAAAGTGATCCGAAATAGCAACGGCCGACAGAAAGAGCTGCTCGTCACCCACCTGCATTCCACTTAGGCCAAACACGAACTCTGTTGCGGTGCTGACACTGCCGAAAACAATCCTTGAAATGTATTGATGCTACACACAAGATACAGGGTTACTGGGCGAAAAGGGCAGAATGAACAATGCTCGATACTATCATTGACGACTGAGAGCACTTACACTTTCTGCATCCAAACAAAGAAGGCTCCGAATAAGCATCCAACAAGGCTTCATGGGTGCTCTCTAATACAGGAACAAACTACCGTCTGTGTTCAAATATGTGTAGAAACGGTCAATAAGGACGAGCGACATCTAACTTCAGTCACACATTGACCATGTAACTCCTATAAATACTACTCAATGCGCATGGCAGTCCTGTGATGTATGCGTGACACAACTCCACAACAGCTAAGAACACTCATCACCCGTCACGAGTAGCTAGCGAGTCCTGAAGCTACATCGTCATGATACGGTTGTTAGAGAAGCAGCATCAGCTCCCAAGAAGTATCTTCTGATCAGGCCGGCCTCCTGGACAACGCCAGACTCCGCAGCGACATTGCTCATACTATGGTCATTGTCCTCCAAAGAAGAATTACATGACAAATTGCATTCATACCCCAGCAGTTGATGATTCCAGCTGTCATGAGCTAGTCATGATCATCATCGTCAGACTCATCAGCATCATCATCATCATCAACATCATCATCATCATCATCATCATCATCATCATCATCATAATCATCATCATCATCATCATCATCATCATCATCATCATCATATGCTCATCATATGCTCATCATCATCATCATCATCATCATCATCATCCTCACCCTCCTCCTCCTCCTCCTCCTCCTCCTCCTCATCATCATCATCATCATCC
>Ga0209713_10000619_pt1 | contig 20201 bp, 1 predicted proteins | sample ArcOceMetagenome_3_FD_187444 | JGI IMG/M metagenome (GOLD analysis project Ga0209713, IMG submission 187444) | Marine eukaryotic phytoplankton communities from Arctic Ocean - Arctic Ocean- Svalbard ARC20M Metagenome (SPAdes) (version 2) | ecosystem: Environmental > Aquatic > Marine > Oceanic... | reverse complement strand
AGGGAGAATTCAGCTCATCCAGAGTTTCGCCTTGGCCATCAGCGGAGGGTAGCGCGATGCTGTCAGCTGTTCCGAGAAGCGTGGTGTTGTCCATCGACAGAGCTTGAAAATCACGGGTCACATCATCCAGGGGCGTATGGGAACCAGGCATAATGGCCAGGCAAGCTGTATCGGGAGCGGTCGGTTCACTGTCGGGGCTACGATCAGTAACGGCCACATCAGTCTGATCAGGGGTACTTGAGGTGCTGGCACCAGAAATGATTGAGACATCCGACAGGTCTGAGTCTTGAACAGCAGCATAGAATTCACCAGAGCTGACTGTATCGCGGGCAACGCCTGACGGTGACGGCGTGTAGAATATCGGGCGCGTGCAGCTTCTGACAGGCCTGTTGGCTATAGCAGGAGCGTGCTCCTCAGGTGGGGAGCCATTATGTCTGTCAGACACTCTGGCAAACCAGTCAGACTCGCTCTCCATGAGGGTCGAGTCAGGCGTCGAGAGACCACTCAAAGTGCTATCATCGACCTCGCTGTCGGTGACCGTGCTATCAGCGCACTCAGTTTCAGTCAAGTCAGCGCGAGCATCAGGTGCAGTTGCTGCATCAGTAGGGATAGGTGCATCACTTGTCGAGAGCAGATGGATGGTTTCGACAAACCCGTGACACAGTTCAATGCTGTCGCAGCATAGGCCAGCCGAAGTCGACTGGTTACACAGTGAGATAAACACAGCGGCGGATTCAACGTCATCAAGAGCGACTGGATCACCACTCCACATGAGAATGGATCCAGTGGGAGTCCAGTGTCCAGAGACCATATATTGGTGGATGGCGTCTCGAGCCTGATCGAAGGAGTCGGCATCGATGGCTAGTCCACCCCATTGTTCGAGCAGACAGTCATGGATGTCCGATTGCGAGATTGTTCTACGCCTGTGGCCAGTAATTTGTTGCAGACGAGACGACTCATTCCTGCAGTCAGCCATTAGGGTGCTTGATTGGACTGGAGCCACTTGGTTACCAAGATACTCAAACAGCACATCAGACTGCATGGGGACAGCATAGCTGTGATCGCTAGTCGGGAGTACATTGTTAAGTGCATGATGTGGCTGTGAAATAATGTTGGCGCTTTCTGCATCGTGTAGAGATGCAGTGAGTAGACTGGTCACAGCATCAGGGTCATCGGTGGAGCCATCAGCCGGCGGCTCTTGCTGGGAGAGTTGACTTTCCTTCTGCCTGCCAGATGGGTTCCAATTTGTCACACCAGCTTCGATGCATTTCTCACACCTTTTGGGCAAAAACAACCCTTTGCCTTCGTACCACTTGGTACCCTTGTCGCCTTCAAGAGGAATCGTGAAGGTCTTCGCGCATTCCTTGATCGAGCAGACTCTGGTTTGAGCCTTCGAGAAATCATCTGGAACCTGCTTGGGCTTCGTCTGACCATTTGGAGCCCCAAAAAGGGTCGAAGTTCCTGAGTCAATAGCAGACGAGTTTTTTTCAGGTGTATCTTGACTACTAGTTCCAGAGAGGTGACTCTCATTAGTCTTCCCTTTCTCCTTCGCAGAGTGCTTGTACTTGCAATGCTTCGACCCGTTTCGACAGCGGCCGGCAAGATGGGCTCGGCAGATACCAGCCGCAGCTCGCTCAGGACTAGGGCAGTCGCATGTGAAGTGAGGGCCTTGACACCACTTGCACTTCTTCACAGCATCGGGTTCACCAGATTTGGGTAGAGTCAAGTTGGAAGTGATCGCCAGAGACCTCGTAAGGGGCCATGCCTTGTTGTTGAGGGAGTTCTCGAACAGAGCTTCAGCTTTTGAGTAGACCGTGATGAATTGGTTCCAGGTGCAAAGAGGAAGGCGCCTCTTGGGTTCGAAAAGCTTGTAGGCTGGCAGCACTCTGGGCACAATGACTGTCGTAATGTGATCTTTCATCAGAACCAGGTCAAGGAGCTCGAGGAGGCACTCGTGAATAGCATCCATGCCAACAGAGATATGTCCCATATCGTCAAGAGTGAGACCACAGTTGAATCCCACTTGTTGTTCAAAAACGATACCTGCTTGGTCTGCCTTGTGATATCTTGACAGCCACTGTCTTGAAGATTCAAGGCCCGACTGAGTGAACTGTTGTCGCAGTGGGTGAGTCTTGAGACCGTTGATGATGCGGCGGCGTACAGCAAGGTCGACGTCGGGAATGAACTTAGGACCAGCGCACAGGCAGGATTTGAGCATACGCCAGAAAGCAGACCAGGTGTCAATGTAGGCAGATGCAGAGTCAGCCGCAGTGAAAATTGATCGATCAGCACAGAGCCGTTGGTAGCCGGGCTGCGTTTCGAAAGCACCGTTGAAAGCTGGCCGAGAGACTAGATTGCCAGCGACTATCTCATCAGATTCAAAATCAGCGAGGTCTTCACTAGGTATTTGGTAGTAGCTAGTGATGAAATCCGTGATCGTCGAGATGATCGAGGCCGTGTGGTCGAGTCCATTGTAGCTGTCCTCAGTCAGTCCTGCATTGTTGGTCAGGAAGTGGATAGCGAGTTTGATGATAGTGGGCGTAGATGGTTGGTAGAAATTGAAAATCTGCTCAGTTAGAGCGACCAGAGCGGCCATGCGGTGAATGCTAGAGAGATCATTGATCTTCGTCTGAAAGCTGGTCACATAGTTCTTCATCTCGTAGTTCTCTTTGAGCATCAGCTTAGCCAAAGTAGGAGTGCTGAAGAAGGGAACCTCACCCTCAGTCACCACTTGGTTCTTCCTGAACCAGGTGAGGAGGGGTAGGTCGGTGAACTCGTAGACGTCAGTCGAAAAGAGAGAGTCGATGAGTCGAGTGGAGAACTCAGATACTGTTGTTGCAGGAGCTTCAAGTCTCTGAGCCTGGATGAAGGAGACACCACTTGGAAGGGGAACGAGAGCAGGTAGCACGGGGTTGTTGGTTGGTTGATTGTTGGCAGAAGGATTAGTAATGACTGTCGCTTCTTGAATGCCTGCAGCTCCAGCATTGTTCACCTTGTGTAACAGGTTCAATGGCCGTGCTGTCGAGAAGTTGCCCTGAAGAGGAGCAGAAAGAGGCTGTGTAGGAGGCATCATAGTCGATGGATGCACCGTAATAGCCGGAGTTTGTGGAGGAGGAGAGGTGATTCCGTCTTGAATGGAGTCAAGATCGTAGGAGGACATCGTGTTAACGTCTTGTCCGTACTCTGATTGTATGGATTATACGGAATAAAAGGAATGACACAGCTTACTTCAACTCGGTTACTTTAATGATAACCTTGAGCACATACACAAAATAGATGAGAGAGAGAGCAAGGGATAGCAGCGCGGTACCTTGAGAATCAGAGTAGCTTCAATTCGTCATGTGCTTCGGGTGATAGTAAAGATATCACGACCGAAGACACACTCAGAAAAAGAGACCACAAAGAGACCCAAACCACTAACTACCATCTCATGAGCTGAAAGTGACTTGCATTGAGCAAGCCTAGGGGAAGGTCATTGGAGGGCGGCGTCACAGTAGAGTAGCATAGATATTGTGCGTACTGGATGCAAGGTAGGTCCTTAAGGCCAAGTGAAGCATCCAAACTTTGAAACATAGAGTAGCATAATATACTGCTTACAGCCCCCCTGTGACGATAGCCAGCTAAGGAGCGGAGAATTGATCATATCCAAGATTTTCCAACATTGCAACAGCTGAGCTTGTGAGTTTACGAGACTGGAGATCAGTGCCACAGATGATGTCAGAGCTGTCCACGGTAATAACGTGAGGCTGGTGACCTTCAGGGCACTTCAGATAGCGCGCAGGATGTTCATTGTCAGCGTTGGTCCAGACAGGAGCCCAGATGACTCCAGTTTTGCAGAGCACAGGCATCCAATCATGGACTTTGGCAGGTTCATTGTCATCAGCAGCGGTGGTGATGGTACCACCAGATAGACCATCAGGGGTGTCAAAGATGATAAACTTTCCAGCGCAGTTCCAATCACTGCCCTTGGGCATGAGTTTTTCAGTGACATCAACTGACAGGGGGCGGAGCGAGTCCACACGAACATGCAGCGATTTGCCAGTCTTGTCAGTGACCCAGCAGGTTGTAGGGTTAGCGGATCCAGCAGGCTCAAGAGAGTTCAGTGACACTTTGCGGCCACCATACGATACCATCTCGCCTTCGGTGAATTTGAATTTTTGGGCGACTCTTTTTGATTCCTTTTCAAGGAGGTGAGCACGGTTGTATCTCGAGCGCTTGTCGGAGTGAATGGCCTTGAATTCCATCATAGCTTGGCAGCGCCTGTAGATTTGGCCAACCACTTTGGCGTCTATGTCATTCATGCGCTCAATGCAGGCCTCAATGTTCTCAACTACAGGGGCAGCGAGAGAAGCATTCACAGTGCGAGGAGGCTCTCCACTGCAGCGTTCAAAGGCGGTTGAGCCATCAGTCACAATGAGCTGGTTGGCTTTTATCTCGGCTTCAGCAATGTACAGCTCGAGATCCATGTCACAGGTGATATCGCCTTTAGAGTCAGCACCACTCAACGTCTCGCTGATGATGCGATTGCGATTTTCAACATGCGCTTGGGACCTGGATTGGTATACTGCCGAGAAAATCCTGTTTTCAACTCCAAGGATTTGGCAGATGAGTTGGGCTACTTCAGCTTTGAAAGATCCATGGTTGTCAGATGATAGCTTCGAAGGGATCCCGAAACGGCAGATCCAGTTGCAGAAAATGATAGCTGATGCTTCGAGCGCACTCATAGTCTTGCGCAGCTTGAACATGGTGGCGCCGCTGGCAGGGTCAACCATGGACAGCACAGACACGTAGGAGGTTACATCAGCAACAGCGGAGGGAAGGATCTTGTCATCAACAACAAGCCAGGAGAAACGTTGGCATGAGCGGATACCGATGCCGACATTTCGCTCGACATCAATGTCTTGAGTGCATATAGCACAGTGTTTGTGAACCTGCAGAGCACAGGCTTCGATTCCTGGCCACCACGCTTGGCGCATGGATGAGTTCACAGTGTCAGTTTTTGTAGCATGAGGAGTTGGGCGATAATGAGCGATCCAGAGGATGTCTTCACGCAGAAAGTTTCGGGACCACTTGGGAGCATTTTCGTCGAGAGGGGCAAGAGTCATTGATCGAGTGCTGAGCCTGACTGGTACCAAATTGGGAATGACAGGTACTAGTAGCTTCGTGTAATCAGCAGACTGTTCCATAGCGCGAGCTTGGGAAGCAGGAGTGTATAGGGCAGGCATGCCTGGGACACCGACGTCAATGAGGTAAAATAGCTTGTCATGCCATGCTTTGATCGTCGCAATGTCTTTGGCAGGGCACTCGTGAGTGGCTGCAGACGTAGACATGAGGGTGTGATAGATGTCGACAATGCGAATTCCGGCATAGGTGGACAGCGTATCTTTGGCATACATCATGATCAGAGTCTGCCACTGAGCCTGGTTCAACCCCAGGTAGTGGATCGACAGATCAGTGGGCAATGTTTTGGCCGTGAAGCCAACGTTGCCAGTTGCTTCTCGGGGCGCATCCGAAAGGTCGGCGCAGTCCGTGCCGGGGTACAAAGTCGATTCGTGCATGTCGCCACCGTGAGCAGTGCTTCGAGTGTTGATCAGAGTTTCAGTCGAGCAGCAGAAGGTTGACATTTGGGATGAGTCGAAACATTCAGTGCAGTCACACTCAGGCTCTTCTGACGTGCAGAGAAGCGATTGTTGGTCAGCGACAGTTTCAGCTTGACAGATCAGCGTGATGGCGCAAGGAATTGAGCAGTCGACTTGGGCAGGATCTTCTTCAATGCCAGGTAGTCGTGCCTTGAGGGCAGCTGTGAGCCTGACCAGAGTGTCAAACATCGAGTTGCAGTCACCAAGTACTGTCATGTAGCAGACTGGCCAGTAGATGGTAACGGCGAATTCCTCCGACCAGCCACAGAAACGCTGGAATTTGGCTGTGAGGTGGTCGATCTTTCCATCAGGGATGTTGAAGGTAGGGATTGTGCCAAGGGCAGTGGTGTTGTCGGAGGCATATTTGAGCTTTGCGGTAGCTGCCCCCCCACTGACTTCACCACTACTGCCTTTCGTAGGCGGGATGCAGGTGAACTTTGCCATGAGTTCATTCACAAACTTGTGGGATTTTCGGTGGCAGACTACGTGAGCAAAGGTTTCGATCTCATACATCCCCCATTTCTGTTGGTGTTTGTTGAGCGTCTGAAAGTACATTGCGACCAGAACACATCCTGCAGGCGATTTGGAGTGAATCATGTCAAGCGTGATATCAGCAGCGTCAGCGACAGGAACAGAGATCAGGCCAGAGCACACTGCGAACGGATCGCCATCACCAAGTTGGAGCAGTGAGTGAGAGTCGTCGAGCACGCGGTCTGGGTGTGTGTACGCTTTGGGAGAGTTTGTCATCTTGAGAGCGATTTGTGCCTGAGCCTCTTTTGCTTCAGCAGACCAGGCGTATTTGCCTGACGACTCTGCTGTGGTGATGGCTTCGTTGATGGGAGCCATCAGATCCACAAAAGCTCGCAGGTGAGAAGGAGAGAGATCAAAACCAAGGATACCTGATTGGATCATGCCCCTGAGGCGTCTCATTTGGGTTGTGCCACGAGGAGTGATGGAGCACGCTTCGATGATGGCGAGGCAGGCTGTGTCTGAGATGCAGATGCCTTTCACGGTCCACACCAGACCAGCCCAGTGTTTCTCTGTGGTGCAGCTGGGAGAGCGCTTCAGTTGAGGGCGCAGGCCCATGATGATCTTTATGCACCCAAGGATGTTGTAGCGCAGGAGGCATTCATCCTCACCAACGCCATGCGCACAGCTGTCGTCAGAGAAATCATTCCAGTAGTGCAGGTGGTTCTGCCCAATGAACCGAGTGTAGCCATATCTGACCCATGGGGAGAAGTAGGCAGCTGATGATGCTTGACCTTGTTGGCAGCACTGAGGTTCAAGAATGACATCCTGCTGCTGGGAGTTTCTGTACTTGGAGCAGCCCATGTCCTTAGCAGCCTCCGAGCACTTCATGGAGTGGTAGGCATCGCTGCAGTCATGGTCAGCAAAGTGAGTCGTGCCAGGAGGGATGGCAAATATATTCTCCTTGTTGTCTGGTGCCCACTCAATCAGCCACGGTGGGTAGTATTGAGCAGCGTTGCTGGGACGAAAATCAACAAGGGGCCTGAGGGCAACCAGCTCATCGCCAGCCTTCCAGTTAGGTCCATCAAATTCAGCAATGACAGGTCTGTGTTTTGATTTCCAGAAGAGAAGCATCAGCCAGATTTTCGGATCATAGGCGCGTACTTTGTGAGTGCCATCACGGACCATGCAGGCAACTTTGTAGTCAGCAGAGGCCTGGAGCTTCACTGGGACAGTGCCAGGTGCTCTTGTCTGGAAAGGAATGATGCCGTGTCCATCTCTGATGAAGATTGGGATCTTGGGCATGAAATCAGGTTCAACCATAGCTGAGAAGCGGGCGAACATATCAGGGGCAGTGAGCAGCGACAATGTCATCTGACAGTCCTGAGCAGACATCGCGTAGAGAGGCGTTGGCTGCGCAATCATTGAGGTGCTTTTGATGCCAATGGGGATAGTCCATTGGAACATCACACCCCAGAGCATGTCATTAGAGAATGCGTTTCCTGTGATGCGCTGTCTCTGCTTGAGCGACAGAGCAACTGCACCATAGCCAGTAGACACGCCTGCAGGAGAGCCAGGGTTCATTCGGTCCCGTTCGTCGCCATCAGGATGTCGGTCAGACTGTCTGGGGGAGTACAGCCACGTGGGGGAGCGAGTGTCATCTCCAACAGCGACGAGGCATTCGACAGGAATCTTTCTGAAGTTCCACATTGGCTTCAGCACGAAGTTGGGAAACAGATGTGTTGACTCAGGCATCTTGTCAACTGATGCACCTTCGAGTCCGAGGAGCCTTGGTCGGCTGGCCGGAGACCCTGAGTGCAGAGCGTTGTGCATCAGGTAGGTCACTTTCATCATGCGCTCCAGAGTGAATAGATCATTGACGAGATCTTCATGTGGTACGACAGTTTCATTCAGGACTGTCCAGATCAGATTTTCCTGTCGAAGAGCCTCGAGAAGAGCAGCACCCTTAACTACCAATTGGGCCAGAGGGTGGTTGAAACCTTTGGGGCGGTCACTCAGCCTGCTCCAGGGAGTGCAAGGGAAACCAGACACAAACGCCAGACTGGTAATGTTAGCGTCACGCAGTAAGGTGATGATTTTCGAGAAATCGTCGACCAGAAGGAAGTCATGGGGATCCAGATGAGTGATGTCAGGGTATATTCCTTTTGCGACAGCTCTGACAAGCTCGTACTTCTCAAAGGCGAAGTATTTGTGCACACGGAAACCGAGGTTGAGCGCCATTCCATATGGAGTGGCGATCCCATCACACAGGGAGAGAAATGACACTGGAGGAGAGAGCAGCCTAGCTTTCACTTTGCCAATGTAGTCAAGGCGAATGGTCTCTTTGGCGAGCCTGTCATAGACCCTGAAGTTTGAAGGATCAAACACACACGAGTGCGTGAATTGATAATCGAGGCCAAACAGGATGTCGATGATTGAGTGGAATTCGATGACCGTGCAGCAGACCATTTTGACTGTACCAGCATGGACCAGTCGCAGAGGAGCCATTACAACGCCTTTGCTTTTGGTGTGCTTCCCTCCAACTCCAACCACGTTATCTGACTTCTTAGAGACAAAGTGCCAATGGGACTGTACAACTCGGGGAGATATCAGACAGGTGTTCGAACCTGAGTCCCAGAGGCCGCAGACTTGCACCGTTGAGGTGCAGGGAGGGCTGTCGGCTGATTTTGAGTTGTCAAGGAAGACAGCATGTGCCAAGAATTCCCGGTTCGAGTTGGATGCCGTGAGGAGTGAGTGATGGCTTGCTTGAACCGGGAGCAAGTGGTCGTCCCGATGGTCAAAGCACAGGCCTGGTGAGACTCCAGGGGCTGCCGTAGAGGGCAGACAGGGCTTCGTCGGCGTCGGTACCGCCGAAGTTCCTGACCTGGGAGAAAGGGAAGTTCCTAGTTCACGAAAGTCAATACAGGCTCGGGGATTAGGAGAGTCGGAAAAATCAGAATTGTCCGGAGAACTAAAAGTCCTAGGCTCAGGAGTTTCCTGGGTGACCATAATGCTTCCGCAGTTCCTGGCTGAACCGTGGAAATCAGCCTTGGAGGCACAGGTAGCCTCAGAGGAGGCTTGATCGCCAGAGCCGGCAGTCGATGCTGAGGCGTTCTGCTGTTGGGCAGAGGGCACGGCATCAGGGCTTCCGTCGTGATCGTCATCGTCAGGAGAGAGGGAAGGCAGAATTTCCTCAGGCCTGCAGTTTGTCAGCAATCTCTCCCATATTTGGGAGATGATCCAGTTGAATAGGATCTTTCTGAGCGCCTGCTGCATCAGATGACGCTCATGCACACAGACACTGGAAAGACAGTCAATGACATCGCGGTTCGAGATGCAGGTGAGAGACTCGAGAGCCTCAGGGCAGAACTGGCGAATGTAGCGATTGCGATAAATGTCAGCGTGAATAGCCCATGACACGATCAGCGTAGTCAGGCTCACTGTGCGATCATAGCTGGCAAGCGTCACCGGAGCAGTCGAGAGTACTGCTGTGTCGATCACTGTGATAGCAGGGTCATAGTTCCATGGCGATAGCTGTTGACGACCAGAGGCCAAGATACGACAGATGGTGAGTGCTGCAGATGACGCAGTCACGAAAGTGTCTTCTGGTGGTGCAACTCCATAGAACTCATCGTCATCAGATTCAGCTTCATCAGGGTGGCCGTGAGCATCATGGTAGTTGTCGTAGTCATGTCCATTTTCCACTGAGTTAGCGAGTTGCCACGAAGCCCACGCTGCAGGTGAAAGCAGGTATGCGCCTTGGTCAGGAGTAGACCAGAATTCAGCATTCCACAGCTCATCCTCAGAGTCAGGACTGGGTTGATCGCCCAGCCTACAGTCGTCGATGTCGGAGTCGACGTCGTAGCGTGCGTGAGCAGGAATTGACTCTTCGCTGCTTGAGCTGTCATAGCCATCAATGTGAGCGCTGCTTGAGCTGTCATAGCCATCAGTGGATGAGTCATCAACCAGGTCTGGCAAGGAGCCATCGGAGGAGTAGCTAGGGTCGTTGTACGGAGGAGGTGGAAACTGGTGGTGCAACTCCACATGATGGTAGGCATCAGCGGTATCATGAGCAACGAAAAGATCAGCAACCTGTGACTGCACAGCGCTGAACGAGATGCATGGAGGAGCTGCATCTACAATGTGTACTGGTAGTGCACTGGTGTCGAGCGCGATAGCCGGAGCAATAGGATACCCAAGGAATGTGAACAGCTGGTTGTTGGTGATGAAATGTGAAACGTCTTCAGGAGGCATATCACCATCACTGCTGCTTGACAGGAGGTCTGCGTCGCTGCTGTTTGTCCAGTCGTCGCAGAGGTTTCCGAACCAGAACACTATTGCGCGGTGCATCGCCAGATTGTATTGAGTCAGTGTGTGAATGTCAAGGACAATGTGAGCCTGCATCAACCTCCTAGCTTCAGCACGAAGTCTGGAGTAGCGCACGGATAGATCCTCATCCATCACAGGCAGTTCAGAGCTCCAGCTGTCACCACTGTCATCACTGTGGTAAGCATCGCCTATCCATGGGCAGGGAGAATTTAGCTCATCCAGAGTTTCGCCTTGGCCATCAGTGGAGGGTAGCGCAATGCTGTCAGCTGTTCCGAGAAGCGTGGTGTTGTCCATCGACAGAGCTTGAAAATCACGGGTCACATCATTCAGGTGCGTGTGGGAACCAGGCACAAAGATGTTGGTGTACAGGCCCTGCATGGCGAAAGCTTCTTGAATGGGTGTGTTCATACATTCTGCTACACGCGTGACCATGTTTCTGTTGAACCATTCGAGCTGGTCATCAGGCGCTTGAATGTGCCGGTTTCTCCAGGCCAGGATGTCATTAAGTTGTTCCAGGAGAGGGCGCAGGTCTCCGTCAGGTGTTCTTACATTCATCAAGAACACTTGGGTGACGCAGCCTTGAGAGGCGACATTGTGTCGAATGGGAGTAAGCGCGTGGTTGTCAGTGTTTAAGAGAAGATCTGCAGCCAGGCGATTTGCTGAACATTCAGGGTCTTCATCGTTATCCACAGGGACACTTGGCAAAAAATGCGGTAAGTGTCTGCCCCCTACCACGTGTCCATGGCAGATAATGGCCAGGCAAGCTGTATCGGGAGCAGTCGGTTCACTGTCGGGGCTACGATCAGCAGCGACCAAGTCAGTTTGATCAGGGGTACTTGAGGTGCTGGCACCAGAAATGATTGAGACATCCGACAGGTCTGAGTCTTGAACAGCAGCATAGAATTCACCAGAGCTGACTGTCTCGCGGGCAACGCCTGACGGTGACGGCGTGTAGAATATCGGGCGCGTGCAGCTTCTGACAGGCCTGTTGGCTGTAGCAGGAGCGTGCTCCTCAGGTGGGGAGCCATTATGTCTGTCAGACACTCTGGCAAACCAGTCAGACTCGCTCTCCATGAGGGTCGAGTCAGGCGTCGAGAGATCACTCAAAGTGCCATCATCGACCTCGCTGTCGGAGACCGTGCTGAGGTCGATGACAGCGCACTCAGTTTCAGTCAAGTCAGAGCGAGCATCAGGTGCATCACTTGTCGAGAGCAGATGGATGGTTTCGACAAAACCGTGACACAGTTCAATGCTGTCGCAGCATAGTCCAGCCGACGTCGACTGGTTACACAGTGAGATAAACACAGCGGCGGATTCAACGTCATCAAGAGCGACTGGATCACCACTCCACATGAGGATGGATCCAGTGGGAGTCCAGTGTCCAGAGACCATATATTGGTGGATGGCGTCTCGAGCCTGATCGAAGGAGTCGGCATCGATGGCTAGTCCACCCCATTGTTCGAGCAGACAGTCATGGATGTCCGATTGCGAGATTGTTCTACGCCTGTGGCCAGTAATTTGTTGCAGACGAGACGACTCATTCCTGCAGTCAGCCATTAGGGTGCTTGATTGGACTGGAGCCACTTGGTTACCAAGATACTCAAACAGCACATCAGACTGCATGGGGACAGCATAGCTGTGATCGCTAGTCGGGAGTACATTGTTAAGTGCATGATGTGGCTGTGAAATAATGTTGGCGCTTTCTGCATCGTGTAGAGATGCAGTGAGTAGACTGGTCACAGCATCAGGGTCATCGGTGGAGCCATCAGCCGGCGGCTCTTGCTGGGAGAGTTGACTTTCCTTCTGCCTGCCAGATGGGTTCCAATTTGTCACACCAGCTTCGATGCATTTCTCACACCTTTTGGGCAAAAACAACCCTTTGCCTTCGTACCACTTGGTACCCTTGTCGCCTTCAAGAGGAATCGTGAAGGTCTTCGCGCATTCCTTGATCGAGCAGACTCTGGTTTGAGCCTTCGAGAAATCATCTGGAACCTGCTTGGGCTTCGTCTGACCATTTGGAGCCCCAAAAAGGGTCGAAGTTCCTGAGTCAATAGCAGACGAGTTTTTTTCAGGTGTATCTTGACTACTAGTTCCAGAGAGGTGACTCTCATTAGTCTTCCCTTTCTCCTTCGCAGAGTGCTTGTACTTGCAATGCTTCGACCCGTTTCGACAGCGGCCGGCAAGATGGGCTCGGCAGATACCAGCCGCAGCTCGCTCAGGACTAGGGCAGTCGCATGTGAAGTGAGGGCCTTGACACCACTTGCACTTCTTCACAGCATCGGGTTCACCAGATTTGGGTAGAGTCAAGTTGGAAGTGATCGCCAGAGACCTCGTAAGGGGCCATGCCTTGTTGTTGAGGGAGTTCTCGAACAGAGCTTCAGCTTTTGAGTAGACCGTGATGAATTGGTTCCAGGTGCAAAGAGGAAGGCGCCTCTTGGGTTCGAAAAGCTTGTAGGCTGGCAGCACTCTGGGCACAATGACTGTCGTAATGTGATCTTTCATCAGAACCAGGTCAAGGAGCTCGAGGAGGCACTCGTGAATAGCATCCATGCCAACAGAGATATGTCCCATATCGTCAAGAGTGAGACCACAGTTGAATCCCACTTGTTGTTCAAAAACGATACCTGCTTGGTCTGCCTTGTGATATCTTGACAGCCACTGTCTTGAAGATTCAAGGCCCGACTGAGTGAACTGTTGTCGCAGTGGGTGAGTCTTGAGACCGTTGATGATGCGGCGGCGTACAGCAAGGTCGACGTCGGGAATGAACTTAGGACCAGCGCACAGGCAGGATTTGAGCATACGCCAGAAAGCAGACCAGGTGTCAATGTAGGCAGATGCAGAGTCAGCCGCAGTGAAAATTGATCGATCAGCACAGAGCCGTTGGTAGCCGGGCTGCGTTTCGAAAGCACCGTTGAAAGCTGGCCGAGAGACTAGATTGCCAGCGACTATCTCATCAGATTCAAAATCAGCGAGGTCTTCACTAGGTATTTGGTAGTAGCTAGTGATGAAATCCGTGATCGTCGAGATGATCGAGGCCGTGTGGTCGAGTCCATTGTAGCTGTCCTCAGTCAGTCCTGCATTGTTGGTCAGGAAGTGGATAGCGAGTTTGATGATAGTGGGCGTAGATGGTTGGTAGAAATTGAAAATCTGCTCAGTTAGAGCGACCAGAGCGGCCATGCGGTGAATGCTAGAGAGATCATTGATCTTCGTCTGAAAGCTGGTCACATAGTTCTTCATCTCGTAGTTCTCTTTGAGCATCAGCTTAGCCAAAGTAGGAGTGCTGAAGAAGGGAACCTCACCCTCAGTCACCACTTGGTTCTTCCTGAACCAGGTGAGGAGGGGTAGGTCGGTGAACTCGTAGACGTCAGTCGAAAAGAGAGAGTCGATGAGTCGAGTGGAGAACTCAGATACTGTTGTTGCAGGAGCTTCAAGTCTCTGAGCCTGGATGAAGGAGACACCACTTGGAAGGGGAACGAGAGCAGGTAGCACGGGGTTGTTGGTTGGTTGATTGTTGGCAGAAGGATTAGTAATGACTGTCGCTTCTTGAATGCCTGCAGCTCCAGCATTGTTCACCTTGTGTAACAGGTTCAATGGCCGTGCTGTCGAGAAGTTGCCCTGAAGAGGAGCAGAAAGAGGCTGTGTAGGAGGCATCATAGTCGATGGATGCACCGTAATAGCCGGAGTTTGTGGAGGAGGAGAGGTGATTCCGTCTTGAATGGAGTCAAGATCGTAGGAGGACATCGTGTTAACGTCTTGTCCGTACTCTGATTGTATGGATTATACGGAATAAAAGGAATGACACAGCTTACTTCAACTCGGTTACTTTAATGATAACCTTGAGCACATACACAAAATAGATGAGAGAGAGAGCAAGGGATAGCAGCGCGGTACCTTGAGAATCAGAGTAGCTTCAATTCGTCATGTGCTTCGGGTGATAGTAAAGATATCACGACCGAAGACACACTCAGAAAAAGAGACCACAAAGAGACCCAAACCACTAACTACCATCTCATGAGCTGAAAGTGACTTGCATTGAGCAAGCCTAGGGGAAGGTCATTGGAGGGCGGCGTCACAGTAGAGTAGCATAGATATTGTGCGTACTGGATGCAAGGTAGGTCCTTAAGGCCAAGTGAAGCATCCAAACTTTGAAACATAGAGTAGCATAATATACTGCTTACAGCCCCCCTGTGACGATAGCCAGCTAAGGAGCGGAGAATTGATCATATCCAAGATTTTCCAACATTGCAACAGCTGAGCTTGTGAGTTTACGAGACTGGAGATCAGTGCCACAGATGATGTCAGAGCTGTCCACGGTAATAACGTGAGGCTGGTGACCTTCAGGGCACTTCAGATAGCGCGCAGGATGTTCATTGTCAGCGTTGGTCCAGACAGGAGCCCAGATGACTCCAGTTTTGCAGAGCACAGGCATCCAATCATGGACTTTGGCAGGTTCATTGTCATCAGCAGCGGTGGTGATGGTACCACCAGATAGACCATCAGGGGTGTCAAAGATGATAAACTTTCCAGCGCAGTTCCAATCACTGCCCTTGGGCATGAGTTTTTCAGTGACATCAACTGACAGGGGGCGGAGCGAGTCCACACGAACATGCAGCGATTTGCCAGTCTTGTCAGTGACCCAGCAGGTTGTAGGGTTAGCGGATCCAGCAGGCTCAAGAGAGTTCAGTGACACTTTGCGGCCACCATACGATACCATCTCGCCTTCGGTGAATTTGAATTTTTGGGCGACTCTTTTTGATTCCTTTTCAAGGAGGTGAGCACGGTTGTATCTCGAGCGCTTGTCGGAGTGAATGGCCTTGAATTCCATCATAGCTTGGCAGCGCCTGTAGATTTGGCCAACCACTTTGGCGTCTATGTCATTCATGCGCTCAATGCAGGCCTCAATGTTCTCAACTACAGGGGCAGCGAGAGAAGCATTCACAGTGCGAGGAGGCTCTCCACTGCAGCGTTCAAAGGCGGTTGAGCCATCAGTCACAATGAGCTGGTTGGCTTTTATCTCGGCTTCAGCAATGTACAGCTCGAGATCCATGTCACAGGTGATATCGCCTTTAGAGTCAGCACCACTCAACGTCTCGCTGATGATGCGATTGCGATTTTCAACATGCGCTTGGGACCTGGATTGGTATACTGCCGAGAAAATCCTGTTTTCAACTCCAAGGATTTGGCAGATGAGTTGGGCTACTTCAGCTTTGAAAGATCCATGGTTGTCAGATGATAGCTTCGAAGGGATCCCGAAACGGCAGATCCAGTTGCAGAAAATGATAGCTGATGCTTCGAGCGCACTCATAGTCTTGCGCAGCTTGAACATGGTGGCGCCGCTGGCAGGGTCAACCATGGACAGCACAGACACGTAGGAGGTTACATCAGCAACAGCGGAGGGAAGGATCTTGTCATCAACAACAAGCCAGGAGAAACGTTGGCATGAGCGGATACCGATGCCGACATTTCGCTCGACATCAATGTCTTGAGTGCATATAGCACAGTGTTTGTGAACCTGCAGAGCACAGGCTTCGATTCCTGGCCACCACGCTTGGCGCATGGATGAGTTCACAGTGTCAGTTTTTGTAGCATGAGGAGTTGGGCGATAATGAGCGATCCAGAGGATGTCTTCACGCAGAAAGTTTCGGGACCACTTGGGAGCATTTTCGTCGAGAGGGGCAAGAGTCATTGATCGAGTGCTGAGCCTGACTGGTACCAAATTGGGAATGACAGGTACTAGTAGCTTCGTGTAATCAGCAGACTGTTCCATAGCGCGAGCTTGGGAAGCAGGAGTGTATAGGGCAGGCATGCCTGGGACACCGACGTCAATGAGGTAAAATAGCTTGTCATGCCATGCTTTGATCGTCGCAATGTCTTTGGCAGGGCACTCGTGAGTGGCTGCAGACGTAGACATGAGGGTGTGATAGATGTCGACAATGCGAATTCCGGCATAGGTGGACAGCGTATCTTTGGCATACATCATGATCAGAGTCTGCCACTGAGCCTGGTTCAACCCCAGGTAGTGGATCGACAGATCAGTGGGCAATGTTTTGGCCGTGAAGCCAACGTTGCCAGTTGCTTCTCGGGGCGCATCCGAAAGGTCGGCGCAGTCCGTGCCGGGGTACAAAGTCGATTCGTGCATGTCGCCACCGTGAGCAGTGCTTCGAGTGTTGATCAGAGTTTCAGTCGAGCAGCAGAAGGTTGACATTTGGGATGAGTCGAAACATTCAGTGCAGTCACACTCAGGCTCTTCTGACGTGCAGAGAAGCGATTGTTGGTCAGCGACAGTTTCAGCTTGACAGATCAGCGTGATGGCGCAAGGAATTGAGCAGTCGACTTGGGCAGGATCTTCTTCAATGCCAGGTAGTCGTGCCTTGAGGGCAGCTGTGAGCCTGACCAGAGTGTCAAACATCGAGTTGCAGTCACCAAGTACTGTCATGTAGCAGACTGGCCAGTAGATGGTAACGGCGAATTCCTCCGACCAGCCACAGAAACGCTGGAATTTGGCTGTGAGGTGGTCGATCTTTCCATCAGGGATGTTGAAGGTAGGGATTGTGCCAAGGGCAGTGGTGTTGTCGGAGGCATATTTGAGCTTTGCGGTAGCTGCCCCCCCACTGACTTCACCACTACTGCCTTTCGTAGGCGGGATGCAGGTGAACTTTGCCATGAGTTCATTCACAAACTTGTGGGATTTTCGGTGGCAGACTACGTGAGCAAAGGTTTCGATCTCATACATCCCCCATTTCTGTTGGTGTTTGTTGAGCGTCTGAAAGTACATTGCGACCAGAACACATCCTGCAGGCGATTTGGAGTGAATCATGTCAAGCGTGATATCAGCAGCGTCAGCGACAGGAACAGAGATCAGGCCAGAGCACACTGCGAACGGATCGCCATCACCAAGTTGGAGCAGTGAGTGAGAGTCGTCGAGCACGCGGTCTGGGTGTGTGTACGCTTTGGGAGAGTTTGTCATCTTGAGAGCGATTTGTGCCTGAGCCTCTTTTGCTTCAGCAGACCAGGCGTATTTGCCTGACGACTCTGCTGTGGTGATGGCTTCGTTGATGGGAGCCATCAGATCCACAAAAGCTCGCAGGTGAGAAGGAGAGAGATCAAAACCAAGGATACCTGATTGGATCATGCCCCTGAGGCGTCTCATTTGGGTTGTGCCACGAGGAGTGATGGAGCACGCTTCGATGATGGCGAGGCAGGCTGTGTCTGAGATGCAGATGCCTTTCACGGTCCACACCAGACCAGCCCAGTGTTTCTCTGTGGTGCAGCTGGGAGAGCGCTTCAGTTGAGGGCGCAGGCCCATGATGATCTTTATGCACCCAAGGATGTTGTAGCGCAGGAGGCATTCATCCTCACCAACGCCATGCGCACAGCTGTCGTCAGAGAAATCATTCCAGTAGTGCAGGTGGTTCTGCCCAATGAACCGAGTGTAGCCATATCTGACCCATGGGGAGAAGTAGGCAGCTGATGATGCTTGACCTTGTTGGCAGCACTGAGGTTCAAGAATGACATCCTGCTGCTGGGAGTTTCTGTACTTGGAGCAGCCCATGTCCTTAGCAGCCTCCGAGCACTTCATGGAGTGGTAGGCATCGCTGCAGTCATGGTCAGCAAAGTGAGTCGTGCCAGGAGGGATGGCAAATATATTCTCCTTGTTGTCTGGTGCCCACTCAATCAGCCACGGTGGGTAGTATTGAGCAGCGTTGCTGGGACGAAAATCAACAAGGGGCCTGAGGGCAACCAGCTCATCGCCAGCCTTCCAGTTAGGTCCATCAAATTCAGCAATGACAGGTCTGTGTTTTGATTTCCAGAAGAGAAGCATCAGCCAGATTTTCGGATCATAGGCGCGTACTTTGTGAGTGCCATCACGGACCATGCAGGCAACTTTGTAGTCAGCAGAGGCCTGGAGCTTCACTGGGACAGTGCCAGGTGCTCTTGTCTGGAAAGGAATGATGCCGTGTCCATCTCTGATGAAGATTGGGATCTTGGGCATGAAATCAGGTTCAACCATAGCTGAGAAGCGGGCGAACATATCAGGGGCAGTGAGCAGCGACAATGTCATCTGACAGTCCTGAGCAGACATCGCGTAGAGAGGCGTTGGCTGCGCAATCATTGAGGTGCTTTTGATGCCAATGGGGATAGTCCATTGGAACATCACACCCCAGAGCATGTCATTAGAGAATGCGTTTCCTGTGATGCGCTGTCTCTGCTTGAGCGACAGAGCAACTGCACCATAGCCAGTAGACACGCCTGCAGGAGAGCCAGGGTTCATTCGGTCCCGTTCGTCGCCATCAGGATGTCGGTCAGACTGTCTGGGGGAGTACAGCCACGTGGGGGAGCGAGTGTCATCTCCAACAGCGACGAGGCATTCGACAGGAATCTTTCTGAAGTTCCACATTGGCTTCAGCACGAAGTTGGGAAACAGATGTGTTGACTCAGGCATCTTGTCAACTGATGCACCTTCGAGTCCGAGGAGCCTTGGTCGGCTGGCCGGAGACCCTGAGTGCAGAGCGTTGTGCATCAGGTAGGTCACTTTCATCATGCGCTCCAGAGTGAATAGATCATTGACGAGATCTTCATGTGGTACGACAGTTTCATTCAGGACTGTCCAGATCAGATTTTCCTGTCGAAGAGCCTCGAGAAGAGCAGCACCCTTAACTACCAATTGGGCCAGAGGGTGGTTGAAACCTTTGGGGCGGTCACTCAGCCTGCTCCAGGGAGTGCAAGGGAAACCAGACACAAACGCCAGACTGGTAATGTTAGCGTCACGCAGTAAGGTGATGATTTTCGAGAAATCGTCGACCAGAAGGAAGTCATGGGGATCCAGATGAGTGATGTCAGGGTATATTCCTTTTGCGACAGCTCTGACAAGCTCGTACTTCTCAAAGGCGAAGTATTTGTGCACACGGAAACCGAGGTTGAGCGCCATTCCATATGGAGTGGCGATCCCATCACACAGGGAGAGAAATGACACTGGAGGAGAGAGCAGCCTAGCTTTCACTTTGCCAATGTAGTCAAGGCGAATGGTCTCTTTGGCGAGCCTGTCATAGACCCTGAAGTTTGAAGGATCAAACACACACGAGTGCGTGAATTGATAATCGAGGCCAAACAGGATGTCGATGATTGAGTGGAATTCGATGACCGTGCAGCAGACCATTTTGACTGTACCAGCATGGACCAGTCGCAGAGGAGCCATTACAACGCCTTTGCTTTTGGTGTGCTTCCCTCCAACTCCAACCACGTTATCTGACTTCTTAGAGACAAAGTGCCAATGGGACTGTACAACTCGGGGAGATATCAGACAGGTGTTCGAACCTGAGTCCCAGAGGCCGCAGACTTGCACCGTTGAGGTGCAGGGAGGGCTGTCGGCTGATTTTGAGTTGTCAAGGAAGACAGCATGTGCCAAGAATTCCCGGTTCGAGTTGGATGCCGTGAGGAGTGAGTGATGGCTTGCTTGAACCGGGAGCAAGTGGTCGTCCCGATGGTCAAAGCACAGGCCTGGTGAGACTCCAGGGGCTGCCGTAGAGGGCAGACAGGGCTTCGTCGGAGTCGGTACCGCCGAAGTTCCTGACCTGGGAGAATGGGAAGTTCCTAGTTCACGAAAGTCAATACAGGCTCGGGGATTAGGAGAGTCGGAAAAATCAGAATTGTCCGGAGAACTAAAAGTCCTAGGCACAGGAGTTTCCTGGGTGACCATAATGCTTCCGCAGTTCCTGGTTGAACCGTGGAAATCAGCCTTGGAGGCACAGGTTGCCTCAGAGGAGG
>Ga0209713_10000618_pt1 | contig 20207 bp, 21 predicted proteins | sample ArcOceMetagenome_3_FD_187444 | JGI IMG/M metagenome (GOLD analysis project Ga0209713, IMG submission 187444) | Marine eukaryotic phytoplankton communities from Arctic Ocean - Arctic Ocean- Svalbard ARC20M Metagenome (SPAdes) (version 2) | ecosystem: Environmental > Aquatic > Marine > Oceanic... | reverse complement strand
TCTTTTTCTCACCACACACTTCAGCTGTCACACGTTCATCTTTTACGTAGTAAAGAGTGTCGCCAATAGATAATTTAGCATCAAATAACGAGTAAGATTTACGCGGCTTCCGTGTTACTTTCTCAAGTGCAAGCACCCCTTCATCATCTTCAGCAATATCGTCTTTTGGAGTAACGTCTTTACCACGTGTCAATTTCTTTGCTGCAATCACACGCTGCGCATCAACTTCAAAAATTCTCGTGTAGTTCTTGTTCAGTTATCTGCAAACGCTTGATGCAGCAAACGCTCCACATCATTTTCATCATCAACTTCAACTGCATACACACACCGAAACGGTAACGGCACGCTTGTATTATCGAGCGAACGTAATCGGTGTTCTAAATTAGTAGTTCTACCAATCTTCACATAGTTTTCGAACGCTGAATTTACGAGAACGTATACGACACCTAATTTGCACACTCCAATAGCAACCTAAAACGCTATCATTATGCTGAAATCGCTAAACCATAACGTCAACACATACTGCGTCTGCTACAATTCTGCTACGCACAAAAAAGGGCTGCAAAATACGCAGCCCTTTGTTTTATATGACAAATTATGTCGTTCGCTGTTAGCGCTTAGAGAATTGGAATGACCGGCGCGCTTTGCGTTTACCAAATTTCTTCCGCTCAACCACGCGGCTGTCGCGGGTCAGAAAGCCAGCTGCCTTTAACGCGCCACGCAATGTGGGGTCATAGATCTGCAATGCTTTGGAAATGCCGTGCTTAACTGCACCGGCCTGACCCGACAGTCCACCACCTTTGACTGTCGCATGAACGTCAAATTGGTCCTCGACACCAGCCACAGTAAAGGGTTGGCGCAGGATCATTTGCAAAACGGGGCGAGCAAAATAAGTGTTGATGGGTTTGCCATTCACAATAACCTTGCCTGAGCCCGGTTTGATCCAGACCCGAGCCACAGCATCTTTACGTTTGCCGGTTGCATAAGAGCGCCCCAAGTCATCGCGGACCGGTTCACGTGGCGCGGCGATTTCTGCGACGTCGACGACAGCAATCTCTTGCAGGCCTTCGAGAGCTTTAATTTCTTCAGACATTATTTCGCCACCCGTGTGTTTTTCGCATTCATAGATTTCACATCCAGCACCGCAGGGCTTTGGGCCTCATGAGGGTGCTCGCTGCCAGCATAAACCCGCAAGTTGGTCATTTGCTGGCGCGACAGACGGTTACCGGGCAACATGCGCTGTACCGCTTTGGTGACAACACGCTCCGGGTGAGCGCCTTCGAGGATTTCACCTGCAGTGCGGGACTTGATGCCGCCGGGATGACCGGTGTGCCAATAGTATGTTTTATCGGTGCGTTTTTTGCCAGTCAGCTGGATTTTATCCGCATTGATGATGATGACATTGTCACCCATATCCATATGCGGGGTAAAGCTTGGCTTGTGCTTGCCACGAAGGCGCATCGCGACAATCGAGGCCAAACGGCCAAGAACGACGCCTTCAGCGTCAATCAAGATCCATTTCTTGTCGATGTCTGCAGGTGTCGCAGAAAAAGTTTTCATTTTGCCAGTACCTAATTTTTGTGTCTAACGCGGCGCGAGTGCTTCGCGTGATAAGAGATGCTGGTATATCGCGACTGTCGATGCAGTCAAGGTCGCTTTATGTTAAAAAACTGTTTAAAAACAATTGCTTGTAAAATAGGTACTATAATACCCCATATTTTTGACTGTTTGAACGCTTTGCGGTAGGTCGCCGCAAGACGACTAGAATGAATTTAGTCCCTTGGCAGCGCATAGGTCATCGACGCACGGGCCACCGGCTGTGTTTGCCCTTGTGGGTAAATCAAGACATCCCCGACGGCCAGCAGTCGGCCTAATTTTAACAGGCTGCCTTGCGCGATCAAATCGGTATTGGCGGCCGGCTTGCGCATGAAGTCGATGGAGGCATTGGTAGTAACGGCCAGTTCCTGCGGGCCGATGCGTGATAGAATTGCAAGATAGATACTGACGTCGGCTAATGCGAACATTGCGGGGCCAGACACCGTTCCGCCGGGGCGCAAATGCCGGTCTGCCACTTTGAGGCGGATTGTTATGCTGTCTTCTGTCACCTGTTCAATCACAAAGTCGTCTGCGACCTGAGGGAAAGTTTTGTCGAGAAATTCGGTTAACGCAGCCACAGACATTTTAATCGACATGCTTTACCTCCATATAGTATTTGGACTAGAATTGACCTGAAAACGGTTGGAGAACAAGATGGCTTTATTAGAACGGACTGATGCAGACGGGATCGCTCATCTGAATTTGAACGCACCCGAAAAATTAAACGCTCTGTCTGAGGCAATGCTCGATGCGCTGCAGGGGCATTTTGACGCGCTGCAAGGCGACCGTTCGGTGCGCGCGGTCATCATCTCGGGGTCAGGCAAGGCGTTTTGTGCCGGCCATGACCTGAAAGAGATGACGGCAGGGCGGCAGGCCGAGGACGGCGGCAAGGCATATTTCAAGCATTTGTTTGACAAATGCGCCCGTATGATGGCGTCGATACCCAAAATGCCCCAGCCGGTGATTGCACAAGTACACGGCATCGCAACGGCGGCGGGTTGCCAATTGGTGGCATCCTGCGATCTGGCGGTGGCGGGGCAGGGCACGCAATTTGGTGTGAACGGGGTCAATATCGGTTTGTTTTGTTCGACCCCTATGGTGGCATTGTCGCGCAATATTCCCCGCAAACAAGCTTTTGAGATGCTGACCACGGGTCAATTTATCGATGCGGATCGTGCGATGTCTCTGGGCTTGGTTAACCGCGTGGTGGCGCCTGATGAACTGGCCGCGGAAACCCGCGCTTTGGCGGACACTGTGGCTGGAAAACTGGCGGTGGCGGTCAAGATCGGTAAAGAGGCCTTTTATAACCAGCTGCAAATGCCGGTCGAGGCGGCCTATGCCTATGCTGGCGATGTTATGGTGACCAATATGTTGCACCGCGATACCGAAGAAGGCATCAGTGCGTTTTTGGAAAAGCGGCCGCCTGACTGGGATCAATCGTAGCCCTTTTCATTCGGACGGCTGTGCACTAAGTCCCGCAGTATGAATGAGACACTCAATATTATCGGTGGCGGCATGGCCGGATCAGAAGCGGCATGGCAGGCTGCGGAATTGGGCGTAAACGTGGTGGTTCACGAAATGCGCCCATCGGTGAAAACCTTTGCCCACCGAACCGGCTATTTGGGCGAAATGGTCTGCTCAAATTCGTTTCGGTCCGATGACGACGAACAGAATGCCGTTGGCCTGCTCCATTGGGAAATGCGCGCGGCAAATGGTCTGATTATGCGTGTTGCAGAGCAACATCGTCTGCCGGCAGGCGGTGCGTTGGCGGTCGATCGTGATCCTTTTGCACAAAGCGTTACGGCGGCACTGCAGGCACATCCCAATATTTCGATTGTGGCCAGTGAACATAAAAACCTACCGGCATCTGGCCAGTGGATCATTGCCACTGGGCCGTTGACCTCTGCGGATTTGGGGCAGGCAATTCAGGCCGAAAACGGCACGGAGGCGTTGGCATTTTTTGACGCAATCGCCCCGATTGTTTACCACGACAGCATAGATATGTCACAAGCATGGATGCAGTCGCGCTATGACAAAGGCGAGACCGAAGCTGAGCGCACCGCCTATCTGAATTGTCCGATGGACCGCGATCAATATGAGGCGTTTATTGACGCGCTTCTGGCCGCCGAAAAGACCGAATTTCACGCAGGCGAAACCGCCGGCTATTTTGATGGTTGTCTGCCGATTGAGGTGATGGCCGAGCGTGGCCGTGAAACCCTGCGGTTTGGTCCGATGAAGCCGGTTGGTTTGACAAACCCGCATCAGCCCGAGGTCAAATCCTATGCGGTTGTACAGTTGCGCCGCGATAACGCGCTTGGCACATTGTATAATATTGTCGGGTTCCAGACCAAGATGAAATACGGTGCGCAGGTCGAGGTGCTCAAGATGATCCCCGGGTTGCAAGAGGCCCGCTTTGCCCGTCTGGGCGGTATTCACCGCAACACCTTCATCAATTCACCCACGTTTCTGGATCCACAGATGCGGTTGAAATCCCGCCCCCATATTCGGTTTGCTGGCCAGATCACCGGTGTAGAAGGCTATGTAGAAAGTGCGGCAATGGGGTTGCTGGCTGGGCGTTTGGCTGCGGCGGATATTTTGGGTGTGACCCTGCCGCCAGTGCCACAAGACACCGCAATGGGGGCCTTGATTCACCATATTACTGGTGGGGCCGAGGCCAAAACATTTCAGCCGATGAACGTCAATTTTGGCCTGTTTCGTCCAATTGACGGTCTCAAAGGTGGGCGGCGGGGGCGCAAGGACCGCTATAAAGCCTATACCGACCGGGCAAAAATTGCCTGGAGCGCGTGGCTTGCTAAGTCTTCGGTTGACGCAAGCTGACCCATTTGCTTTGAGTTATCACATGTCGGGTACATCTCTGGGGCAACCCTATCCATTTGGTGATGAATATCCACAAGCGCCTTTTGGTGCCTGTGCCAAACGCAGCTTGCACAGGTGTGCCCACTCTCTTAAGTGGCCGTTCGATAACACCCTATATGTATTTGATAACAATGGCTTTTAGAACAAGATTTGCACCGTCCCCAACTGGTCCACTGCATCTTGGCCACGCGTATTCGGCGCTTTTGGCACATGATCGTGCTCGCGCTGAGGCGGGTGAGTTTTTGTTGAGGATCGAAGATCTGGATTCTGCGCGGTGTCGCGATCATTTTGAAGCGCAAATTTATGAAGATCTTGTCTGGTTGGGCATTCGCTGGGATGGCCCGGTGCTGCGCCAGTCTGAGCAGACGCAAGATTACGACGCGGTTTTGTCTGATCTCACGGCGCGCGGTCTGACCTTTTCATGCACCTGCAGTCGCAGTGATATTCGGGCCGCCCTTGCCGCGCCCCAAGAGGGGGCGCTGCCGCTGGGACCTGATGGCTTGATCTATCCCGGCACCTGTCGGGGGCGGGTTGCGCAGGGCGATACCGCAGATGAGGCATTGCGCCTTGATATGACAAAAGCCACGGCTGTTCTGCCAGATATTTTCTACTACCAAGAAGTTGGTGAGGATGTGCCTGCGACGATTACAGTGTTGAGCCAAACTTTGGTGGCTTCAGTTGGCGATGTCGTCCTGGGACGCAAAGGTCAGGATGCGGTGGCTTATCATCTGGCCTGTGTGATTGATGACGCCCGTCAAGGCGTCAGCCATGTCATTCGCGGTCAAGATTTAAGTGAGGCCACACAGATCCATGTGGTGTTGCAACAGCTTTTGGGGCTGCAAACGCCAGTCTATTGCCACCACCGCTTGATCCGTGATGCGACGGCAAAACGTCTTGCCAAACGCAGCGACGCGCAGGCGATTGCCAAGTTTCGCGATGACGGGATGTCGCCGCAAGATATCCGGCGGTTGGTCGGTCTCTAATTGCCGTTGCCCGGGCTTTCGGGCTTTAGCAGCTCAACCTCTTGGGTGCCGCGAACTGCGGTGTAAAAACAACTGCGGCGGTTGGTGTGGCAGGCAGGACCGATTTGGCGCACCACCACCAGCAGACAATCGCGGTCGCAATCTATCCGAAAATCGACCAAAGCTTGGGTGTTGCCGCTGCTTTCGCCCTTGATCCAAAACGCCTGCCGAGAGCGAGACCAATAGGTGACGCGCCCGCTGTCAAGCGTCTGGTGGACCGCATCTTGGTTCATCCAAGCCATCATCAGAACCTCTCCCGTAGTCTCATCCTGTGCGATTGTTGGGATTAGGCCTGCGGCATTATAGCTTAAACTTGCTGGATCGAATGACATTCGTAAAAAACCTTTTGCATAGTGGCGATGCGTCCCTATCTATTGAGGATGTTACCAAAGGAAAACCCATGGCTGGCGAAAATGATCTGATAAAACTTTATTCGGGGCGTATTTTGGCGCTGGCGGCCGATATTCCAAATTCAGACCGCCTTGAGGCCCCGGCGGTTACGGTCAAGAAACGCTCGCCCTTATGTGGGTCGACAGTAACGGTCGATGTGGAATTTGAGGGGCAGACTGTCAGTGCCTTTGGACAGGATGTCAAAGCCTGCGCCTTGGGACAGGCGGCCGCTTCGGTGATTGGGGGGGCAATCGTTGGTGCGTCACTCGATCAGGTGAAACAGGCGCAGGGGGCGTTACAAACACTTTTGACAGAGGGTGGTCCGCCGCCGCAAGCGCCGTTTGAAGGGCTTGAGGTTCTGCGCCCAGCGAAAGATTTCAAGAATCGACACGCCTCGATCATGCTGGCCTTGGATGCGGTAGTCGAGCGATCGACCATTACCAAGAACAGCCTGTCCAAGATCAAACCCTTTAGGGCAAATTTGTATAAAACCAATCCGTGTAAGACCAAGCCCGGACGGGCCTTACAGGGTGGAGCAAAGACATAAAAAAACCGCCGCGCTTGCACTCAAGGCGGCGGTCAGTGTGCATCTCGTCGTTTGAAAGCAATGTTTTTGCGACGCAGTATGGGCCCGAAGGCGATGGCGGGGACCAGCAGGTAAGTCCTGACACACATCAACGGGTCGCGCATCGATTTCGGAAATGCAATTTCTATGTCAGGGCAGGACCGGCAAATGCAAGCTGGGCAGATGTAGCGCAACCAGCAATATCAGCACAATTGACGCCGCGCCAATCGCATCCTGCAATAATGTATTTTGCGATCGGATGTAGGCTGTCTTTATTTGTGTGAACATGGTGTGTACCTCTCAGATCCAGCGTGTTCTTAAAGTGTTCTCACGTTAGGACGATCATGTAAAGAACAAAATTAGAACAAAGGGTGAATTTTTTAAGATATACTACCCAACAGTGATGAGCCGAATGGCTTGATCCTGTTCGGTCAGCCATAAAAGTGTACGCGCGGCGCGGCCACGATCACTTTCTAGTTTGGGGTCTTCGGCAAGTAATTTGCGGGCATCAGATTGCGCCACAGCCATCAGATCGGCCTGACCCTCGATGTCTGCGACTCGAAACCTTGGCAGTCCTGATTGCGCAGTTCCGATCAGGTCACCGGCGCCCCGCATTTTAAGATCTACCTCGGCAATCTGAAATCCGTCTTCGGTTTCGCGCAAGACCGTCAGCCGTTTGCGCCCTGATTTGGACAGGGGCGCTTGGTACATCAACAGGCACGTCGAATGTTGGTCGCCGCGCCCGACGCGGCCGCGCAACTGGTGTAACTGCGCCAGGCCGAAACTTTCAGCGCGCTCAATCACCATAATGGTGGCGTTGGGGACGTTCACGCCAACCTCGATTACTGTTGTGGCGACCAGCAGGCTTGTTTCGCCAGTTTGAAAAAGCCGCATGGCCTGATCTTTATCGGCAGCTGGCATTTGCCCGTGCACCAGACCGACAGCGTCATTCCCGAGCACGGCCCGCAGTCGTTTGAAGCGGTCTTCGGCCGCAGTGAGGTCTGACAACTCGCTTTCTTCGACAAGAGGGCAAACCCAATAGATTTGTCGACCTTGGGCAATCGCGTTGCGTAATTTTTCAACCACTTCGTCAATCCGCCCCGATGAGATCATCGCCGTTGCAATTGATTTGCGCCCGGGTGGTTTTTCGTCAAGCACCGACACATCCATATCGCCGTATTGCGCAAGCGCCAAAGACCGCGGAATCGGCGTTGCTGTCATCACCAGCACATCAACAGACTGGCCTTTTTGGCCGAGTTCAAGACGCTGGCGCACACCAAATCTGTGCTGTTCATCGACTACAGCTACGCGCAAATCTGCAAAAACCACGTCCTTTTGAAACACCGCATGAGTGCCAACCAACAATTGGATATCGCCGTTTTGCAAGGCTGCAAGTTTCGTGCGTCGGTCACGGCCTTTGTCGCGGCCGGTTAAAAGCTGCAGAGTGATCCCCGCGCTGGTGGCCAGCGGTTGCAGGGCTTCGAGATGTTGCCGTGCCAGAATTTCGGTGGGGGCCATCATTACGCCTTGGCCACCAGCCTCGACGGCGACCAAAAGCGCCATGAACGCCACTAACGTTTTTCCCGAGCCAACGTCGCCCTGTAACAAACGGTTCATCTTTTGCCCGCCTGCCATGTCTTTGGTAATTTCCTGTAGCGTGCGGGTCTGTGCTCCGGTTGGGCTATAGGGAAGTTGGTCGAGAACTTGGCGTTGCAACGTGCCGTTCCCTTGGGTGGACCGCCCCTTTGTGCGGCGCAGATTGGCGCGGGCCAGTGCAAGCGTCATCTGATGCGCCATAAACTCATCATAGGCCAGCCGCTGCCGGGCAGGGCTATAGGCCGCGAGGTCTGCCATGGTCTCGGGGCTATGGGCTTGGCGCAACGCGCTGGCCCAATCCGGCCAGTCGTGTTTGGCTTTTTGCCAGGGGTCAATCCATTCGGGCAGGTTGGGAAGTTGGGTAAGCGCGGCTTTACTGGCCTTGGCCATGGTTTTCTGTGTCACCCCGGCGGTCAGCGGGTAGACTGGCTCGAAACCGGGGATCTCGGCTGCGTCGTCTTCGCTGACGGTATGATCGGGATGCACCATCTGCGCCATGCCATCAAATTGTTCGACTTTTCCAGAAACAATCCTGCGGCTTCCAGGGGGGAGCAATCGCAAAAGATAATCGCCACGCGCATGGAAATAGACCAGCTGAAAACTTGTCTCTGCATCGGTAACCGCGATGCGGTAGGCACCGGCTTTGGTGCGTGATGGCGTGTGGTTGCCGATCTCTACACCGACGGTGATAACCCCGGGCAAAACGGCAGTGTTGACACTGTTCTGACGGCTGCGGTCAATGCCTGAATGGGGTAGGGTGAACAGCAGGTCACGCGGCTTGGTGATCGCCAAATAGGTCATGTTTTCGGCGATGCGTGGCCCAACACCCGCCAAAGATGTCAAATCGGCAAACAGCGGAAAAAGAGCTTCGGGCCGGCTGCTCATAGGGCTTTGATCAGCGTGAGCCAATCGTCTTCATCGATAGTTTCAACTCCAAGATCTGCGGCTTTCTTCGCCTTTGACCCCGCTCCCGGCCCAGCGATCAGCAGGTCGGTTTTTGCTGAAACGGAACCGGCGACCTTGGCACCCAACGCCTCGGCGCGAGCTTTGGCCTCAGCGCGCGACATTTTCTCGAGGGTGCCGGAAAATACCAGTGTTTTACCCGCAACGGGGCTGTCAGATATCTGAGGTCGTTCGGCGGCTTGAATGTCGAGATGCGCCACCAACCGGTCAATTGAGGCCCGCTCAAGCGGCTGTTGAAAAGCTGTTACTAAAGATTTCGCCATCACCGCACCAATGCCGTCGATGGCGTTCAAATCATCCCAGGCAGACCCCTCGAGATGGCCGGCTTGGTCAATCTCCTGTCGCAACGTCTCCCAAGTGCCGTAATGCGCCGCCAGCAAATTTGATGCGGCCTCGCCAACATGGCGAATGCCGAGAGCGAAAAGAAATCTTCCAAGGGCGATTGTACGCCGCTCTTCAATGGCTTGAAAGAGCTTGTCTGCACTTTTCCCGCCCCAGCCGTCACGGTTTTTCAACTGCTGGACACCGTCGCTGAAGCGTGTGCGCAACGTGAAAATTTCAGATGGTTCCCGCGCCCAGCCGTCTTGATAGAACTGTTCCGCTTGTTTGGCACCGAGCCCGTCGATGTCAAACGCGGAGCGAGAAACAAAATGCTTCATTTTTTCAATTGCTTGTGCGGGGCATATAATGCCACCACTGCAGCGCCGGACCGCGTCGCTTTCTTCGCGCAGAGCGGCAGAACCGCATTCAGGGCACCGCGTGGGATAGCAAAAACGCTTGGCATCAGGCGCACGTTTTGACAGCGCCACATCTGCGATTTTTGGGATTACATCGCCGGCGCGATAGACCTGCACCCAATCGCCAATGCGGATGTCCTTGCCCTCGCGGATCGGGCCGCCGGTGGCATTTAAACCCGCGATGTAATCTTCGTTGTGCAAGGTAGCATTTGACACCACCACGCCACCCACGGTCACCGGTTGAAGGCGGGCAACAGGTGACAATGCCCCGGTGCGGCCCACCTGGATATCGATCCCCTCCAAGCGGGTCCAGGCCAATTCTGCGGGGAATTTATGCGCGATGGCCCAGCGTGGCGTGGTTGAGCGCAGCCCCAAGCGTGCCTGTAGGTCCAGATCATCTACCTTATAGACCACCCCGTCGATGTCGTATCCCAAAGTGGCACGCTGGCGTTCAATTTCTTGATAATGGTCGATCAGGCCCTGTGGCGTTGTGTGTGTTTGGGTAAGTGGATTGATCACAAAGCCAAGTTCTTTGAGACGGTGGATTGCGCCGCTTTGGGTCGCGGCCAGTGGGGCCGACATTTCACCCCAAGCATATGCGAAAAACTTTAACGGTCGGTTGCGGGTGATATCAGGGTTGAGTTGGCGCAGGGATCCTGCAGCGGCGTTGCGGGGGTTTGCAAAGGTCTTTTCTCCACGTAGGATTTGCCGGCTGTTTAAATCTGTGAAATCTAAGTGACTCATATATACTTCGCCGCGCACTTCCAGAATTTCAGGCGCGTTGCTCAGCTGTTTGGGAATATCGGCGATGGTATAGGCATTTTCGGTTACGTTTTCACCGGTCTGACCGTCTCCGCGCGTCGCTGCTTGGATCAAAATGCCCTGCTCATAGCGCAGGCTAAGTGACAGCCCGTCAATTTTTGGCTCAGCAGTATAGGCAAGTGCTGCCTGTTCACCGAGCCCCAGATAGCGGCGGATTCGGAGGTCAAACTCTGTGACATCCTCATTGGTGAACGCATTACCCAACGAGAGCATGCGCCGTGCGTGTCGCAGTTTGGAAAACCCATCTGCCGGGGGGGCTCCAACTTGATCGCTCGGGCTATCTGCCCGCTTCAATTCTGGAAACGCCGTTTCAATGCTGAGATTGCGTTGTTTTAGCTGGTCATACTCTGCGTCACTTACAATTGGCGTATCGGCTGTGTGATAGGCGTGGTTTGCCTTGTTCAAAGCCGACGAAAGACTTTTTAATTCTGCCTCAGCTTCGGAAATGCTTAAGTCAGAGATATTGGTGTTTTTGTGCACAGCGTGGTTCCCGAATGGCCTGTGCAATTGATAGTCTGACGCAACAAGGAGGTCCACCCGTCAGTGCATCGTTGACCTCGGGCTGACACTGTTTGGTTTTCTCTAAGCCACTTGGGTGTCGACTTGATGCTCGGGTTCAGGATCACGCAAGACATATCCACGGCCCCAAACCGTATCGATTCGGTTGTCACCATCAGAGGCTTCGCTGAGTTTTTTACGCAGTTTACATATAAACACATCGATAATTTTTAGTTCGGGTTCATCCATGCCGCCGTAAAGATGGTTGAGAAACATCTCTTTGGTCAGGGTGGTACCCTTGCGCAGGGAGAGCAATTCTAGCATTTGGTATTCTTTTCCGGTCAAATGCACGGGCTTGCTGTCCACATCAACTGTTTTTGCGTCAAGGTTTACGGCGATACTGCCGGTGCGGATGATGGATTGCGAATGGCCTTTGGAACGGCGAATAATCGCATGAATTCGGGCCACGAGTTCGGCGCGATTGAACGGTTTTGTCAGATAGTCATCTGCACCGCATCCGAAACCTTTTAATTTGCTGCTGGTGTCGTCTGACCCTGACAAGATCAGAATGGGGGTTTCGATCCGGGCCATACGCAGGTGCCGCAATACATCATGCCCGTCCATGTCGGGTAGATTGAGATCAAGGAGAAGAAGATCGTAGTCATATAGTTTTGCCAGATCAATCGCTTCTTCGCCGAGATCAGTTGAATAGACGTTCAAATTCGCATGGGTGAGCATCATTTCGATACTTTTTGCAGTTGTCGGATCGTCTTCGACCAATAAGATTCTCATGTGGAGACTCCTCGATTATACGCTTATCTTTCTATTCATGATGTAAAAAAGTTAACCTAAGGTTACTTTGGTTATTATTACTAATACACCTTTGGTTGTCTATACTTTTGTGACTGTGTTGTTTTAAGTGCGGTTTCGCCGTGGTCATGCAGAGCTTGTACCCATGATTGAAATTCATCAACGCTCAGATTGTACAGATCCAAGGCTTTATTTTGAGAAATCAACCCGTACAAGACGGCCCGAACGACGGTCGCTTTGCGCGAAGCAACCCAGCGCACGGTGCCAGCCGGGGGAAGGTCGGCAAGCGACAAAATACTGCCATTGGCGGTTGTAACCGATCTTGGCCCTGAGGTCTTTTTTAAATACATCTGGTAATCTTTCTGTAGCAGTTGCCCCAGACTGCGTGTATCTAAGTTAAAAGAGGCTGAAATCGCCCTAAGAGAGTGATTAGAATTTTCTTATATTATGCAATAAGTTATCCGGAGTTCCTTGGTTATGGTGGAAACTGAAACGGCCCTTAACTCGCTCGGCTTTGCCAAAAGCCCCGCTGAGACCCGCGTGGTTGTAGCTATGTCCGGTGGTGTGGACAGTTCGGTTGTGGCGGCGCAACTGGCAGAAGAAGGCTATGATGTGGTGGGAGTGACGTTGCAACTTTATGACCACGGTGCCGCGCTTGCCAAAAAGGGGGCATGCTGTGCTGGGTTGGATATCCACGATGCGCGTCGCGTTGCCGACACGATGGGGTTCCCGCATTACGTGCTGGACTATGAAAACTTGTTCAAAGATGCGGTGATCGATGAGTTTGCCGATAGTTATCTTGCCGGGGCCACGCCGGTGCCTTGTATTCGCTGTAATGAACGGGTCAAGTTCAAAGACCTGCTCGAGACCGCGCGCGATCTGGAGGCCGATTGCATGGCGACTGGGCATTATATCCAGCGCAGGGTGGGGGCCTCTGGCACGGCAGAATTACACCGCGCGGCAGACGCCGAGCGCGATCAGTCCTATTTTTTGTTTTCCACATCACCAGAACAACTTGATTATCTGCGCTTTCCGCTGGGGCATTTGCCATCCAAAGATGCGACCCGGGCGCTGGCGGCGAAATACGGTCTCAGCGTCGCAGACAAGCCAGACAGTCAGGACATCTGTTTTGTACCCAATGGCAATTATGCCAGCGTGATCGAAAAACTACGCCCCGGTGCCGCGGATCCCGGTGAGATTGTAGACCCTGACGGGCGCGTTTTGGGCCAGCATAAGGGCGTTATTCACTATACGATTGGTCAACGGCGTGGGTTGGGTATCGGTGGGCTCAGTACTCCGCTTTATGTCGTGCGCCTCGATGTGGACACGCGACGGGTCGTGGTTGGTCCCAAAGAGATGTTGGCCAAACGCATCGTGCCGGTGCGCGAAATCAACTGGCTGGGGGATGCGCCGTTTACCAGCCGTGACGAATGGCAGGTGTCGGTCAAGGTCCGCTCGACCCGGCCGCCGCGCGAAGCGTTGATCCGGCCGTTGTCAGCAACCACGGCAGAGGTTGAGCTTTACAGCCCAGAAGAAGGTATTTCGCCGGGGCAGGCTTGCGTATTTTATGACGGTGGCAGCAGCCGTATTCTGGGTGGCGGTTGGATCTGGCGGGGAAGCTGACGGCGTGTACTGAGGGTCTAAGTTGCCCCGCTACAGGGTCACTGTCCAAGGGTATACGCACCCTTAAACGCTGTCACGCGCCGTTAATCAAACCGATATCCGCGTTCAAAAGCCGGGCCAATGCGTAGGTGTCGTTGCTGGGCACCACCAGATCGAAACCCTGACTTTTACGCAGGGCAGCACCCGCACCGTTTGAACAAAAAATACCCACATGTTTATCGACTTTATGGCTCTGCTCTAGGATTGTCGCCATCGCCTGTTCTAGCGGCTCATAGGCTTGTTCTGGGCCAGGGGGATAGCCAAAGTTCAGCGCCAGATCGGCAGGGCCAACAAACACAGCATCCAAACCCTCGACGGCGAGAATGGCCTCGAGATTTTGAAAGCCCTCGCTGGTTTCGATCATCGCCATAGTCACAATGGTGTCATTGGCATGCTCAAGATAGCCGTCACCTGCATAGTATTTTGCACGAAAAGGCCCGAAGCTGCGGCCGCCGCGTGGTGGGTAGGAGGCTGAAGCCACGAATGCTTCGGCCTGTTCTGCCGTGTTTACCAAGGGGCATATAACACCATAGGTGCCCGCATCGAGCGCTTTCATAACCTCGGCGGGTGCACCGGATGCTAAACGCACAAATGGTGTTGCCGCAGTTGTGGCCAGCGCCGTCAGCATCGCAGGCAGCGATTGCAAATCGGTCATCCCGTGCTGCATATCGACAACAACCGCATCCAAACCGGACTGTCCCATTGTTTCGGCGATGAGCGGGCTGTCACAACTGACCCAGCCACAGGAAGCGGTCTTGTTTTGAGACCACAGCAATTTGACAGAATTTGGCCGCATGATACAGAATCCTTACACATGTGTGATCAAAACTTACATCTTAATGGTATCAGCGGCAAAGCTAAAAATCCACAGCATGTAAAAGCCTTTACAGTAAAAGTTTTAGGTCATGGTCGATGTGAAGTTGCAGGGATTTGTTCGGTGTGGCGATCATGCGGTTTTTATCTTGGGCTTGGGTGTTATCTAGCTGCAAACTGAGCCAATTAGCTGCGGGCGCTGGGTTGTTGTCTCTCAAAGGTTAAAAGTGGTACCGACTGCTGCAATGCGCCGGTGTGCTTGCACGGAACGACTTGTTTTGGGACCATCAGGCTGTGATGTCGCGTTGCAAGCAATGTCATGACACAAAAACATAAGGTTATTTATTTTGAAAAGAGTGGGTGTTTACGTGATTATGGGGGTTGCGGGCTGCGGGAAATCAACCGTTGGTGCGGCTTTGGCAGCAGAACTGGGCGCTGTTTATCTGGATGGAGATGATTTACATTCTGCCGCGAATATCACAAAAATGTCTGCGGGGGAGCCTCTGAGCGATGCAGACCGTGCGCCTTGGTTGCGAGGTATTGGTCAGACACTGGCAGCCGCTGATGGGATGCTGATCGTTGGATGCTCGGCGCTGCGCCGCATCTATCGCGATTGGATCCGCGAGCAAGCCAAAAGTGATGTCGTTTTTCTGCATCTGTCTGGAAGCCGCGCTGTGATCGAACGCCGCATGTCCGCAAGAGAGGGGCATTTCATGCCGGTGCAATTGCTGGATAGTCAATTTGCAACGTTGGAACCGTTGCAGGTGGATGAGACGGCTTTTGTGGTTGATATCGATCAGGAGTTTGAAACGGTTGTGGCAAAACTGGCCGATTATATTAGAACCTGGCCCTAGCGCTTTGAGGCGAGGGCTGCTTTTACGCCAGTTGGTCATCATGAAAAAAATCAGTTCGTCAAAAAGGGCTGGCTGTTTGGGATGATCTCAGCCAACGTCCCATAACACACCGCCATAGACAATCATGCCAATTGTGGGGTCCCGTGCTTGCATGGTCGGTTTTCATCGCCAGTGACATGATTATTGTGAATTGACCTCATTGCGCCAAGCCACCGTCTGTTTCGCATCGTTTAGGGCGTCATCAAATCCGCTCAACTATCTTAACCGGTAATGGCTTATGCTAAACCACCCGCGGCCATACTCGGGATCGCGGCGGAATTCATCAATTCCGTAAGTTCCGTCAGCGCGCATAAAAATATCAACGCAGACCGTGTCACCCTCCAGATTGAAGGATTGGACGATGATGTTACTATGGGTCAGGCATTTTATCCTGCTTTCGCAAAAACGTGTGAATAAGTTGTATAAGTATTGGACTTGCGGAGGGTGAAAGATTTCCCTGCGATGGCTTTTGTAATGATATTTTTTGGGTATAGAGGTTGCACGTCGATCTAGATGCTGGATTCAGGACTTTTCCATGGAAAAGCCCGCCAAATCAAGGTTGCAGTCAGCCATAATGCAGTGTCTATAATTATTATTCTTCGTTGCCGAGAAACTGTCCAAGGCAAAAACCGAAACATTTTTGTCATTCGATTGGTGGGTTGTCGCGCCTTGTTAGGCTACTGATGGCCGGCGCTGGGCAGTCAATTGGCAATGTGTATTCTCTTGCACCGGGTAAAATGTGTTTACAAAATCGGGGTAACTCCAGCTATCACCACGGCTGTCGCAAATCACAAAGATCTTTTGCGATGCCCTGATCAAGGCGCTCGGTTAAGTTTGCAATCTATTTGATAAGAGAGAATGCTCACATTCCCTCAGATTTGAAGAAATACCTCAAGCTTAGCGCAAGACGCATTATACCTCAGCACGTTGATCCACGATTGCCTTGCGCTCGTCAGCTTTGATGTTGCGCTGCGCATACAGTGTCACTTTGCTATTGTCTCCCTGTCTTCGACGCTAGATCGGATAATTTACGGTCTCTCTTTTGTGCCAACGTATAAGGTCTTTTATCCACCAACCTATAACGGTCTGTACGAACTTTTCCGGATCATTGATTAAGGTGTCACAATTTGCCATTGCTACATCTTGATATAACCCATAAGCGGCACCTTTACGTTTAAATATCACTTCGCTTGCTTGGAAAAGCCAGACGTCTGCATCGACCTCCTAGATCTTAGAAGTTCGATAAACTCCGCCTCATGGACTTCGAGAATTCGCTTCCGAAACAACTTAGTTAAACTGTCGATCTTGCTCCAGCCGTGAAGCCCTCTCATCAATGAGCCCAATAAATTAAATCGCTCTGGCGTACAATATTTTGGCATTTATTAAAGAAGCCCAATACGACGCTTTTCTGCCCACCGTATTCGAAACCGCTGGACCAGCTCAATCTTTTGCCCTGTATCCAACGCGCGAAATTTGGGTTTGTATCCGCAAATTACACGCTTTATCCCGAGAGCCCTGACGCCGTAATCTAGATGACGCGGATTGGGCTCATTTGCATCGGCAGCATATGACGTCAATTCGCCTAATGAGTTGAGCTTTGAGTCAATTGCGCGATGCTGCCCATTGATTTCAAGGCTGTAACCCGGACTTTCTGTCGTGAAATCGTGTCTCAGTGCAGAATGATCGGCAATCAAAAAATGGTCCTGTTCAGGGTTTTCTTGATCCGAGGCAATGCAATCGGGGTGATCTAATCGGCGGACCAATACCCATTCACACCAATGGCGCAGGCTGCGAATGTCAGCTTGTGGCGCACGAAATGTGTGGTTTTTCGAAAGCGGTCGAGGTTTCGAGATACAAGAGGCAAACAGGTGGGTGAATTATGGCTGTTGGGCGGGCGCTTAGGGGCGCAGTCTGTCGTGGTTTGGTTGGGCAACCAGCTATTGAAGCGTGACCAAAGCATGGCGTTTTTTGCCCGCACTCAGTTTGATCGGCGCCGACAGTGCGACGCGATCAATCATCAAGCCGGCATCGGTCAAAGGCGCGTCATCAATTTTAGCACCGTTTTCCGAGATTAGGCGCTTGGCCTCTTTTCCTGATTTCACCAATCCGGTGCGTACCAGTAACTGCACGATCGACACGCCGTCTCCGATATCTTCACTTGTGAGCGTGACGGTTGGCAAATCCGCACCGATGCCGCCCTTTTCAAACACGTCACGGGCGGTCTGTTCGGCCTTTTGCGCCGCCGGTGCGCCGTGCAATAAACTGGTCACCTCATTGGCCAGAATAATTTTTGCTGCGTTGATCTCAGCGCCGCCAAGAGCGCCAAGCCGGTTGCATTCGTCGACCGGAAGCTCGGTATAGAGCTTGAGAAACCGGCTGACGTCGGCGTCAGTCGTATTACGCCAAAACTGCCAAAACTCATAGGCTGACAGCATATCTGGGTTGAGCCAGATTGCCCCATCCAGAGATTTGCCCATTTTCCTGCCGTCAGATGTCGTGAGCAGAGGCGATGTTAGACCATAGACCTCGCCATCAATGACCCGCCGGGTCAGGTCGATCCCGTTGACGATATTGCCCCATTGATCTGAGCCACCCATCTGCAGCAAGCAGCCATAGCGCCGATTGAGCTCCATGAAATCATAGGCTTGCAGGATCATATAGTTGAACTCAAGGAATGATAGCGATTGTTCGCGATCAAGACGAGATTTCACCGATTCAAAGCTCAGCATGCGGTTGACGCTGAAATGGCGGCCGATATCGCGCAGAAAATCGAGATAATTCAAGCCATCCAGCCATTCGGCATTATTGATCATCAACGCATCTGATGGTCCGTCACCATAGGTGACATAGGCAGAAAACACCTTCTTAATTCCAGCGATATTTGCATCGATCTGTGCCGGTGTCAGCAAGGGGCGCTCGTCGGCGCGAAAACTGGGGTCCCCAACCTTGGTGGTGCCGCCGCCCATCAGGGTGATCGGCTTGTTGCCGGTCTTTTGCAGCCAGCGCAACATCATGATCTGGATCAGACTGCCGACATGCAGGGAACTTGCGGTGGCGTCAAAGCCAATATATCCGGGCACGCCGCCTTTGAGCAAAGCAGTATCCAAGCTTTGGTAATCGGTACAGTCCGCAAGATAGCCGCGCTCCATCATGACATGGATAAATTCTGATTTCGGATGATAGGTCATGGCTTGCCCCTCTCGCATATTCGCGGCATGTCTATCCCTGCTGGCGGCGTAAAGAAAGAGGCCATGTTACACAAAAGAGCGATCACAGCACTGGGCGCGATGTCTGGCACATCCCTCGACGGGGTTGATGCGGCGGTGGTTGTGACCGATGGCCATGAGATCGCAGCCTTTGGCCCCGCAGTATACCGGCCCTATAGCGACGGTGAAGCGCAGGTTTTGCGCGCGGCTTTGGGCTGTTGGCCAGACGCACCGCTGGTGGCAGAAGCAGCGGCGTTGTGTGAGACGGCCCATGCCGAGGTGCTGCGTGGTTTTGATGGGGTTGATCTGATCGGGTTTCATGGCCAGACTTTGGCCCATGACCCGCTCGGGCGGGGCACCCATCAAGCGGGTGACGGGGCTCGCTTGGCCCGCTTACTGGCTCTGCCAGTGGTCTGGGATTTTCGCAGCGCCGATGTGGCTCAGGGCGGGCAGGGTGCGCCACTGGCGCCTTTCTTTCATTTTGCCTGCGCCAAATGGCTTGGCGCATCGCAGCCGGTGTGTTTTCTCAACCTTGGCGGCGTTGGCAATCTGACTTGGGTCGATCCGCGCAGGGCTGCCCCCGAGGCACCGTGTGCCTTGCTGGCGTTTGACACCGGGCCGGCCAACGCGCCGCTCAATGATCTACTGCACCGACGCTTGGGGCTGAGTTGTGACCGCGACGGGGCGCTGGCGGCATCGGGTACGGTTGCAGCCGCGCTTGTCGAGCAGTTTTTAACTGCTGATTATTTTGCGAAAAAGCCCCCAAAGTCCCTTGATCGCGATGATTTCTCGGCGTTGCCAGCTCTTGTCCAAGATCTGTCTGATGGTGATGCCGCAGCCACGCTGACGGCGATGATTGTAGGCTCTGTAGCCCAGGGGATGACCCATTGCCCGACGCCACCTGAACGGGTTTTGGTGACGGGGGGGGGGCGGTTGAATCCTGTTTTAATGGCGGGGCTTGCCGATGTATTGGACTGTTCGGTTCTGCCGGTAGAGGCAGTGGGGCTGGATGGGGATATGCTTGAGGCGCAGGCGTTTGCATATCTTGCGGTCAGGGTGGCACGCGGGTTGCCGACCTCTTGTACGGAGACCACCGGCGTGCAGGCACCAGTCTGTGGTGGTGAAATAAGTTTGCCGTGATGATTATTTTTGCGCGTGGCTAAAACACCATTTGCGCAATTTTGTAAGGTAATTTGTGAGAACGTTTTGCGGTTTTGAGATGTTTTGTGTGTTGTTCGGTGCATAATTGTGCATGAATATGCCTGTAATCCTGTCTTATACATTGCTCTTGTGGATGAGTGTGGATTTGATGTTGGGCTTATATGACAACAAAAAGACGATATAAAAGTGCCTTGCCTGTATATCCACACCTCGCGTATTTTGTAAGGGTCACAAGTAACAGCACGGTGTGAACACGCATTTATATATCGAGTGCTTTGAGCGAACGCCCAAAGACAAAACTATATTTGTGACGCCATGCATATCTTCAAAGGTTGCCAAAATTATTGGGGTTGGCGTGTTTGGCGACACCAACAGAGACGCAGCGTTTTTTCAGCTGCCAGTGGTTGGCCGCGAGGGGTTTTACCCATCGTATTATCTGATTGCGAGGTTCAATCAAAACGGTTTTTGCGACTCTTGTGATGCGGCAACACTCTGTTAGACTCTGGGCGAAATCAAAGTTAAAGTTGCGCTTAGTTAGCGCTAACAGAATGGAATTGTCATGGTCTCTCGTATTATCCCAGTTGAGCCGTTTGATT
>Ga0209713_10000617_pt1 | contig 20210 bp, 21 predicted proteins | sample ArcOceMetagenome_3_FD_187444 | JGI IMG/M metagenome (GOLD analysis project Ga0209713, IMG submission 187444) | Marine eukaryotic phytoplankton communities from Arctic Ocean - Arctic Ocean- Svalbard ARC20M Metagenome (SPAdes) (version 2) | ecosystem: Environmental > Aquatic > Marine > Oceanic... | reverse complement strand
CCGATGCCACCGGCCATGATAACACAGTATGGAGTGCGCATGTTATGGTGTGGTTCTAGTTGACGGAAAAATGAAAATGTTATTCAAATCCATTGCAATAGTACAATATTCTCCTCTGCATGGGTATCTTCGCAGCAAGAATTAAAAACTACCAAAATGTTAAATCTTGTTCTCTTCGGCCCTCCAGGAGCAGGGAAAGGAACCCAAAGTGAATCTTTAGTTGAGCGTTACCAGTTGGTACACTTGAGTACTGGAGATCTATTCCGATTCAATATTAAAAACCAAACTGAGCTAGGACTATTAGCGAAATCGTTCATGGACCAGGGATCGTTAGTCCCGGATTCTGTTACAATATCTATGTTAAAGGATGCGGTGAACAAGAATCCACAGGCAAAAGGATTCATCTTTGATGGTTTCCCTAGAACGAATGCGCAAGCTGAAGCATTGGATACTTTTTTAGCAACCCAAGGGACCGCTATTACTAGTATGGTAGCGCTTGAAGTTGCAGAGAACGAACTGAAATTAAGATTGGCAGCACGGGCTAAAACATCAGGTCGAATCGATGATGCCAACCCAGTGGTTATACAACATAGAATAGATGTTTACAATAAAGAAACTGCACCTGTAAAGAATTATTATGAGGCGCAGAATAAATATAGTGGTGTTAACGGGGTAGGTTCTATCTCCGAGATCACTGATCGTCTTGTAAGTATCATAGACTCTTTCTAAAGGTTAAGTTCCATACCAACTTTTACAATTGTACTTTTGCAGAGCAGTTTCCAATAATGGAAGCTGCTCTTTTGCATTATGTCAAGCACCAACTTCATTGATTACGTTAAAATTTACTGCAAAAGCGGTAGAGGAGGCAGAGGTTCTACGCACCTTCTCAGAAACCGAATGACATCCAAAGGCGGACCTGATGGTGGCGATGGTGGACGCGGCGGTCATGTAATTGTAAGAGGAAATGCACAGATGTGGACCTTACTTCCATTGAAATACCAAAAGCACGTTAAGGCATCCAGTGGTTTAAATGGCTCTGGTCAGGAAAAATCGGGTGCAGACGGAGAGGATAAATATATTGATGTTCCATTAGGGACTGTCGCTAAAGACGAGGAAACAGGCGAAATTCTATTTGAAATTACCGATGATGGTCAGCTACAAACCTTAGTTAAGGGTGGTCGTGGTGGTCAAGGTAATGTTCACTTTAAATCGCCTACTTTTCAAACCCCCAGGTTCGCACAACCGGGAGAGGAGCCTGTTGAGGGATGGTTCATATTGGAGTTAAAGGTACTCGCTGATGTAGGTCTGGTTGGGTTCCCTAATGCTGGTAAAAGCACACTACTCAGTGTGGTGAGTAAGGCTAAGCCGGAAATAGCAAATTATCCGTTCACAACCTTAGTTCCAAACTTAGGTATTGTGGATTACAGAGGGTATAAGTCTTTTGTAATGGCTGATATTCCTGGAATTATTGAAGGAGCAGCGGAAGGAAAAGGTTTAGGCCATAGATTTCTACGTCATATCGAGAGAAACGCCCTGCTATTGTTTATGATTCCTGCAGATGCAGATGATTATGAAAAGGAGTATAATATTTTACTTGGCGAATTGGTGAAATACAATCCCGAACTTGCGGATAAGGATAGGATACTAGCGGTCACTAAATCGGACATGATTGATGAAGATCTCCAAGCTGAAATAGCGGCTCAACTTCCTAAAGATATATCGCATATTTTCATTTCCTCAGTAGCAAATCTTAATATTATGCAACTTAAGGATATGATCTGGGAGAAATTGAATGCTCCGGTGTAATGGCCATACTGGAAGCGATATCGGCGGTTGATACCTCTCTACTTTTAGAGGCAAATACCCTTTTTCCTTCTAGCACAGATGCTTTTTGGCTTGCAGTCACAAAGACCGTTACATGGATACCGCTATATGTTGTTTTATTAGCACGGTTATTTCAGCATAGTGATACGCATAGTACATGGCTGTTTAGAACAGCACTAATTATAGTTGGAGTGTTGATTTGGGACCAGGGTGCAGAGTTGTTCAAGCACACACTAGCCAGACCTAGACCATGTCATGATGTTGATGGACTGCGTGTTCTCGTGCATTGTTCGCCTTACGGTTTCTTCTCTGCGCACGCGGCAAACACCTTTGGATTGGCATTCTTAACTAGAAATTGGCTGCCTAAATCATGGTTCCCTATATTGATTGTTCTAGCCATTATTCAAAGCTTTTCAAGACTTCATTTAGGTGTTCACTACCCACTTGACCTTTTAGCTGGAGCACTTTTCGGCGCAATAGTTGCGCGATTATTACAGAGATTAGACCGACAGTTTTTATGAAAACATATTTAGCTTTTGTCAGTGTGTTTATAGGTGGAGGAATAGGCGCAACATTGCGGTATTACATGAGCACTCTTTTGCGAGAGCAGGGTTTGATGCCTAGTAAGATTCACTGGACGACTTTTCTTATTAATCTATTTGCCAGTATTTTATTGGTGTTTGTAATGAAATGGACTGCAGGAAAGCCTCAAGCGCAGTTGTTGTTTGCTACGGGAATCTGCGGCGGCTGGTCCACTTTCAGCACTTTTAGCTTAGAAACGGTCATTTTATTGCAACAAGGGAAGTGGGTTGAAGCTCTTTCTTATGTGTTACTGAGTGTACTTGTATCAGTACTTGTGGTTTGGGGCTTATATGTAAAGCTTCAGCTTTCTACTAGCCTTTAACGAAATAGTGTCAGATAGCCTTTTTTCTGAATTACCTTATCGTTTTGGCCTTTAGCAAAGACATGCCAAGTATAGACCCCTTCGATAGCCTCCTTGTCGGTGGCTGACCTTCCGTTCCATCCCACAGAAGGATCTAATGTTTCGAACATCACTTCGCCCCACCTGCTGAAAATGGTGAGTGAGAATTCCTTAATTCCAACGGCAGTCACCTTGAATATCTCATTTGTCTCATTACCGTTTGGAGTAAAGGCATTAGGCACGAAGACCAAGGTCTCTGGATTTATTCTGATCATGGCCGTGGTGGTGTCTGGACAATCAAAAGTATTGATGACCACGTGCTCTACCTCAAACCAGCCCGTATCTGAATAGCTGTGATTAAAGGTTTTTAAATTATAGTACAGACTACCATCTCCCATTGCCGTAATAATGTCATCAGAGGGCGTTGCTGCCAAGTCTGTTATCTCAATGTTAGAGGTGTAAATAGTGGTCGTGTAAGGATCCGCTATAAACGAAGAGGTCGGAGAGGGGTGAACGGTTATGAAATCGTTGTACTCTACGATGATTGTATCAGTACATCCCTCAATAAAATAAATGGTGAGTGTGAGGTCATAGGTTCCAGGGTTGAAATAGGTATAGACAGGAGCACTGTCGTTACTTAATACACCGTTTCCAAAATCCCAATTATAAATAATTTGTCCATCCGTCACTGTGCTGTCCCAAAACTCTACGGTAAACGGAGCACATCCCACCTGATTTTGAACGGTCACGTCCGTTTCAGGTCTCCTGTAAATGCGCACTGTATCCGTAAATGTATCCTCACACCCCTGTTCTTCTATAGTCAAAGTAACGATCTGATCTCCCCAGGTATTAAAGACAATAGGGGGCGGATTCCATCCTACAAAACCTGTGGTAGAAGCATTAACGCCAAAATCCCATGTGGCTGTTGCCAGCCCACCATTTGAACTTTGGTTTTGAAAAGTGATTAGATTCTCATCAAAACAAACAGGTCCAGAAAAAGAGAATGCTGGATTTACAGGATTATATAGTTCGTAGGTCACCTCTGCTGTGTCCGTGCAAGGCCATCCAGGATTCAATATAAGCTGCACAGTATAGGTTCCTGTGTCCTGAAAGGAATACGTTGGGCTTTGCTGCGTAGAAGAAGCGCCGGGATTGTTAGGATCGTTGAAAAGCCATAGGTAATCTGTCCCGTTGTATGAACTGTCTGTAAACGTAATAGTGGTACCATTACAAATGGTGTTTGGCTGATAAATTTGTGGCGTTGGATCAGAGACTACATTACTTTGACACGTAGTAACATTAAATTGATAATCACGCCTTAACGTTGATAGTAATACTCCGTTGGAGTCATATTCGGATGCACAAATAGCAAATACATACTGTCCTGTGCCTATAGGCGTTCCACTTAGAATTCCTGATACTGCATTTAGCGCTACCTGCGGATTAGAAGGCATAGGATAAGCTGCTGAGTAAGGAAATACAAAAGGTACGGTAGTGTAAGGCGGTGCACTTGGTGGGTTTGGTGCGGGACTATTTTGAGAACCTCCAGTTAAGGGTTGACACATGGAGTAGTATACGGAGTCACCATCTAGTTCCTGAACTGAAAAATCAATATTCAGGCTATCGTCCTTGCACATGACAATAGGCGGGTCAGACGTGAAACTCGCGGAGCTGTTACAAATGCTATCCTGAGGTGGAATAGTAATGTGGTACGTTGATCCCCAATTCCCAGAGTTAGCGACGTTACTAATAGTTTGGTTCCTGCAGCACCTTTGGTAAACTATGGTATATCCATGTGTACTAGGTGCTAAAACAATATTCGTCGTATATGTAGCACGCTCTGTGCATACGTTTGGAGGTGTTTGAAGACAGGGATTTGCGACAACTGCGGGTATTCCTACGATGGCTCCTCGTGCAATATTAACCGTCTGTACAATAATGTTTTGAGAAGCTCCACCATAGGCGGTCACAGGTGCAGCTTGATCAAACGCCGCTCCTGATGAATTACAATCCCTATAAACGATCAGACGAATTTGATAAATATTCCCACTGGCGTTTGAACCTACACATTTATAAGAAATCTCTCCACCCACCAAGTGAGCCCCGTAAACAGTAGGGGTAATCAGCAATAGTAAGGCAATCAACAGAGTTTTTCTCATTCTTTAAAAGTACCAATTATTATGCCCTTTATGATGTCGCCTTAAAGGATAAGGTCTCCAAAAGGGAAAACCACCTTAAAGCCATGATCACGGAGCCAATTCTTTGAAGCATTCAAGCGTGTAACCATAACGAAATCTCCGCCCCATCCACCCAAACTCTTTGCTTGACCGGGGAAACCTGAAAGAATGGTTTCTTTAATTTTTGGAATATTTAAATGTTCACTAATTAGAGTTTCATGTTCAATAATAACCTCTTCTAACTCTAGCATTGAACTAGAATGAAGGAAGGCATGGGTGAGGTCATTAAAGCGTTTAATTTGGTGTTGCTGGAAAGGTTTCTTTTCGACCAAATCTAAACTCTCCGAGGTAAGTTGTTTGTTGCCGCTGTATACGAACCCAATATCATCGCTAAAATCAAAATTGATTGAAGTGGTTTTTACAACGGGTGTACTCCCATCGAGTTGATAAATTATTGGGGTTTGTGCCGTTGCGCAGGCCAAGTCATAGCCACTGCCTCCATGGGCAACTCTGAATACCGATAGTACATCTACTTCAGCACATTGTGCTAATAAACTCATGAGTGTGCTCGAAGTACCAAGCCCCCACTCCGTGGGGAAATCGAGCTTTGTGGTGAACAAGCCAGGTTGGTCTAAAATAGCTGTCTTGCCTCGAATGATATTTAGGTGCTTTATTAAGGTAGATGCCACCTTGAGGTCCGAGGTTTTGATTATTTTAAAATCTAAATCAAACTCTACCCAGAACCAGGTTTTACCATTTTCTCCTTTAGCGTCCCAGCGTATATATTCGTTATTATCAGACGATATATAGTTGAGTTTTTGGCCGTATTTCGTGGGTACAGCAAGTCCTTGTGCTCCCTGTGTTATTGCGTACTCTGAGGTGAGAAGAAGCTTTCCATGTGCTTTATAATTAACCACCATAAAGATTACTTCTTAACTGTGGGTATAGGCACTCCTCTTACCGCACAGAAGCGGTTAACGACCTCTCTGTGATGTGGGACCTTGTCCTTAAAGAATGCCGCGATTTCTTGCTTCTCTTCAAGAGTAGCCTCTAGCTGAGTCAGAATATTCATCAGGTGCATTTTCATATGACCCTTTTGGATGCCAGTCGTTACGAGAGCTCTTAGTGCAGCGAAATTTTGAGCAAGTCCACTCACCGCAACAATCCCCATCAACTCGCGAGCATCAGGCTTACCTAACATTTCTAGTGATTTCACGACCAATGGATGAAGTTTAGTCAATCCTCCTACGACCCCAAGTGCTAATGGAATTTCTATCCAGAACGTAAACACATCGTTGTCAATAGTACAATGTGTCAAACTCTTATATTTTCCGCTTCTTGATGCATAGGTATGACACGCAGCTTCCACTGCTCTGAAATCATTTCCTGTGGCAATTACGACGGCATCTATACCGTTCATGATTCCTTTGTTATGTGTTGTAGCGCGGTACGGTTCCACATTCGCAATATCAATGGCTCGTTTGAATTTCCGCGCAAATTCTGCGGCTGAAATCCCTTCACTCTCTAGTTGTGCTATGGGGCAACTTACACTAGCTTTTACTACACAATGAGGGGTGTAATTACTCAGGATACGCATTACGACTTCCAGTTTATTCGCTTCAAGTTGAACGTGATCCTTTGCAAATTGCTCTAGTGAGCTAGCCATTACTTCGAGGTTGGAGTTGATGAAATTAGCTCCCATGGAATCGCAGGTTTCGAAACAGACTTCTAGCTGGAAATAATGTGCTAATTGCGGCCTTTTATCCACCAATGTAATGGATGTTATCCCGCCACCACGACTTTCCATATTAGCTGTAAGTTCAGCTGTAACTGCCCTTAACTGCTCTTCTAAAAGATGGATGTTATCGAAGAGTGGGGTGGCATCACCTTCATACATGAAATGGACGTGGCCAATTTTTTCGGTAGAAATCACCTCTACCTTGAATCCTCCACGTTCTTTCCAATAACTCGCGCTTTTTGAAGCAGCAGCTACGACAGAACTTTCCTCTATAGCCATTGGAATAGTATGAAGCTTCCCGTTGATTTCGAAGTTAGGAGCTACGCCATAAGGCATGAAATAATTTGTCATGGTGTTCTCAATGAACTCATCATGCTTTTTTTGAAGATCACCGTCTTCGTGCCAATACGTTCTAAATACTTTTTGAGCTTCTTCAGAGTCCTCGAAGTTGTTCGTGGTGAGCCATTGTAGTTTGGCTTCTTTAGAAAGTTTTGAGAATCCTTTAATAGGTTCCATCATGGCGCAGCGTTTAAGTCAACAAAGTTAACATTCCTGTTTCAAGTTTGTTCCCGTCGTTTTAAGTTCGACTATTAGAATGCCATAGGAACATCAATAAGCAGTAGACGGCTATTTAGATCTAGTGAGTGAATGGAGAGTTCTAATGTCTCCCAGATACCTAAGGCATCTCTTTTCTCTAAGCGCTGTCCATTTATATCGAAGGAACCTTCAAGAACGAAAGCATATATACCGTTGCCTTCTTTTTTTATGGGGTAAACTGTTTCAATGCCTTCGTTAAACGTTCCTATATGGAACCAAGCATCTTGATGTATCCAGACTCCTTGATCACTTGGATTGGGACTCAAAACTTGGTGTAACGTATTAGCCAAATGAAGGTCATTAAGCTCGGTTTGATCGTAACGTGGGGGAATATCTTGAGACCTAGGAAAGATCCAAATCTGTAAAAACTCCACAGCCTGCTCCTTGTTAGCATTGTATTCGCTGTGAAAAATGCCAGTTCCGGCGCTCATCACTTGAATCTCTCCTTCGCGTATCACCGTTTTGTTACCCATGCTGTCCTCATGCTTTAGGTCACCGGAAAGGGGAATAGAAATGATTTCCATATTCTCATGAGGATGCTTTCCAAACCCTTGTCCGCCAGATACCACATCATCATTAAGGACTCTAAGTAAGCCAAAGTTCATCTTTGAGCTGTCATGATAATTTGCGAAGCTGAAGCTGTGTCGACTGTTGAGCCAGCCGTGATTGGCCTTTCCTCTCTGGGATGAAGGATGAAATACGGTTTTCATGTTGTTTACGTTAAACGTTCGAAAAACAAGGTTCTGTTTAAACGCTAGAAGTTCAATTACCGATTTTTTTGAATTTCCAAGTCGATAGCTCTTTGAACTTGAGCCAATTCTATAGAATGTCTGCCAATCTCTAGAAGTCTTCGTTCTACTTCTTGTTGATTGATTTTTTTACTGTCTTCAGCCACACGATTTAGATGTTCAAGCACATTTTTGGCTTCAAACTTCATGCGATTCAACAATTTGTATTCGTCTTTTTTCAAAGGGTGCATACTACAGGGGGTAAGCAATTTGTTCAAATTTCGAGTAAAATGTATGCCATGAATGGGTTGTTAATTCCAAGTTATGAACACATGAAACCGCTGATATCACTAGTCAATACGCTGTAATACATCAATGTGTATGTGCTTATGACGGGCTTGTAAAGGTCTTATCTGACTACTCTACCATGAGCTGATGCGATTTTCTCTGTGTACAGAGCTGCAATATGGCGATCCAGCTGTCTTCTCCAGTGACTATTGAGTTTCACATAGAATTGCACGAAAGTTTGCTTGTTGTTTTCTCTGGATTTTTGAAGAAAATAATATTCCCACTTATTGATGAGATGAGTGGAGAGATGCTTGCCCTGATACCACTGGTCATTACCCCAAACTTCTTCTATGAAATTGTGGTCGACGTTATGAATGAACATGGACATAGGGTAATAATAATTAAGCTCTGTGACCTCCGTGACAATCTCGTTTTCCTCTCTTTCCTCCAACTCTTTTTCAATCAGCGTGTCATATTTGCGTGTAATGAACTGATCCATTAAGCGCTGGTCGTTTGTTTCGCTGTGCATGTAGAAATACAGAAAAGTCAACACCGTATTGTCTTTGAAAATCTCTAGATAATCCTCCCATTGTGCTTTATGAAGTTCAGCAGCCAACGTGCCATCATCATTTTTTTTGTTTCCCCAGATTGCTTCGATGAAAATGGGGTTGACATTTTGGGCAAACATTGCAAAAGGGTAGTAGAAGTTTAACTCAGTCATAGTCTATAGGTTACACGGACTCATTCAGGAAATGGTACTCAATTTGAGTTGAAAATAAATCTCTTGCAATATGGTGTTTGTAAGACGCTAAAATTCACGTGCTCCCCACTTTTTATTAAGTACGGTGTTGAAATAAAAAAGCCCCTCAGTAAACTGAAGGGCTTTGATGTGGTGATGGACGGAATCGAACCGCCGACACAAGGATTTTCAATCCTTTGCTCTACCAACTGAGCTACATCACCTCCGTAAGAGGACGGCAAATATAAGCCGCTATTTGAATTACCGAAATACTAAATGCAAAAATATTTGTTTACCTGTAAATACGGGGTATGATGGAAAAGGTATATGGTTTTTTTGTGTAAAGTTAGCTTTACATTTAAAATGAGCTATATTTGTAAAACAAACTTTACATTTTAATGAAACTCAAAATATTCAGAATTATGGCAATTGTTACAGGATTAGTTGGAACAACCTTATTTAATCGATTTTTAGAGGGTGGTGCCTTATTTATGTCACTTATCCTTATTTGCTTATTACTATCGATCTATTTTATAGCGAAAGGCTTTCTTACCCTTTCATCTAACGCAGAGGTTTCAAGTAAAATATTGAAACATATTAATGACTGTGGTGTTTTAGGAATGACCCTAGGATTTATTGGAGCATTCATTGGACTAATTGGTGCGTTTGATGCGATCGAAGCATCTGGAGGACCAGTTGCTCCATCAATTTTAGCTGGAGGATTGAAAATAGCTCTATTATCACCCCTATTTGGTCTATTTACTTTTGCCGTCTCCAGACTGGGAATACTTATACTAAGGGTAATTCAGAAACAATAATTCTCTAGTTTATGAAGCTTTCTAAAAGAGAGGTTTCAATTTTAATTGAAATCATCTTTGCCGTTATATTTTCACTGTTATACATGCCATTCTTTTATGATCTTAGGCTCAATTCATTAGACATAGGAGATGTCTCAAGTAAAATAATTCAGATTGTAGTGCTTTCGGTCATCTATTTTTCAGCTGCTTATGCACTTCTTGAGTTGTCTTATAAGCAGAAAATGATTCAAGATGAACGGGATGATATGATTAATTCCAAATCCTATAAGTTGGGTTATGTACTTTACGAGCTTTCTTTATTTCTGTTCATTGGTATTTTATTAACCGGCTCGTCTTTTGAGAAAAATGGCGCAATATTATTTTTCGTACTGGTGTTACTTTTGATAACATCCTTTATCAAATCACTGTATCAACTTTACTTATATCGCATATCATAGTATGATATTACTGAATACGATAAGAGAATCTAGGCGGAAAACTGGTTTTACCCAAGAAGAATTGGCTACAGCAGTTGGGGTAAGCAGACAAACGATTATTTCGATTGAAAAATCCCGATATAAACCAAGTTTGGAGCTTGCCATGAAAATAGCTATTTGCTTAAAAACTAAAATTGAAGTTTTGTTTTATTTCGAGTGAGTTGAACTTTCAACTGTCTCCATGTTCTAAGTCTATTTTGATAACCTGAGGGCTTTCAGATGAGCAAATTGCCATTCGCACTTTTGATTTAGGTCTATTGTCAGGAATTTATTAATTATCGTGTCTTTTGTCCTTCCCTTGCTATCTTGCACATGGTAATTTTTACTGATTACATGACTGAAAATAAAGACATTACTTCCAGAGAGACAGGACATCTCCCACTTTTGGTAATCGATAGCGGAAATTCAAAGACTAAAATCGCATTATTTGTTGAGGGTCTGATGACGCTCAACGAGGTTTTTGATACTAGTGATGAAAAATCAATTTTGGCATTTGTCCACGATCATACGGCCAAAGGTTCTATTCAAACATTTGGAGTATCAACAAGCGGAATCTCTGACCTTCCATTGTCCGTGCTTGATATACAGTGGTTTGATGTCAATTCTGCGATGCCGCTGCAAATGGAATACACTTCCCCAGAATCTTTAGGTTCAGATAGATGGGCACTCGTCAATGCACGTTATTTAGAAACTCAAAAAAACTTCCTTTTAATTACCATGGGTACCTGTGTAACTTATAATGTAGTTAGAAACGGTCGTTTTATGGGCGGTGCGATATCTCCAGGATGGAACATGCGCTATAAGGCAATGAATGTCTATACAAATGGTCTTCCCGAGGCCGCGTACAACGATTCTACCTCGATTCTTGGCATTGACACCCACGGTAGTCTACAAGCTGGCGTAGATTTTGCGATACGAGGAGAGATAAGAGCAATGGCAGAGCAATACACGGCCGCTTTTGACTTAGACGAAGTGTTTATTTGCGGTGGTGATGCTCCACGTTTGTCTAAGCACTTAAAAAAGTACATATTTGCACCCTCTAATTATGAATTACACGCACTCAAGCGCCTCCATGAATACAACCATAAATAAGCATACATTGAAGTCACTATTGTTCTTTGGTGCACTTGTCGTGTTTCTTGGAAATACCCACAATGCTTTTGCACAGACGAATTCCGTTAGTCCTTTAAGTATTAACGGTATTGGCGAAACTTCTTTTGGTATTACTCCAACTTATTTGGGTCTTGGTGGTACAGGCATTGCCTATTCCGACAGGTATACTATTAACATGATGAACCCGGCGGGTTACATGAACATGGAGTATGCGACGCTAGAAATGAGTGGTGCACACAGGTCATTTCGACACACCATATCTGCGGATAGTGTAGATCAGTTAAACTACAATACCTACTTTGATTACTTTGGTTTTGGTTTCAAATTCTCGGACTGGATTGCAGGATCTTTTTCACTGAGTCCTTTTGCGGCAAAAGGATATTCTATCAGTGTTGCTGACTCCTCAGATGATTTTGGTGATTACGAATACCGCTCCATAGGATCGGGTGGCTACGACAAGTTTACTTTTGGACTTGCAGTGAGACCTGTTGAATGGTTCTCACTTGGGGCTAATGTTAAGTACATTTTCGGTGAAACCACGCAAAGTGATAAGACGATTATTGTCAATCCCGCATTTTTATCAGTGAGTAAAACTCAAAAAATAGGCATCAGTGATTTTTCGTTTGACATAGGAACCCAGTTACAAGGTAAAACGGGAAACTATAAAATTGCCGGTGGAGCTGTTTATGGCTTTGGTCGCGCAATGAATGCACGTGAGATTACGACCCAATACTCGTTTATTAATAGTGGTATCGTAGAAACTCCTATAGATACGCTGTTTTACAACTTAAGCGAAAACGGTACGGTTACACTGCCAACGTCTTATGGAATTGGTATTGGTATCAGTAAAATTGTTGAGAATGTTCCGGTAAACGCATGGGATATCGTAGTTGATTATCGTGTCACGAACTGGGAAGAGTTTAAATCATTCACGCCGTTTGGCGCTACACCATCGCAATCTGTAATGTTGAGTAGCAAGCGAATAAGTGCTGGTGCTGTGATGGTTCCATTGTACCTTTTTCCTGCGCTCAAGAGAAGCTCGAATTATCTCACGGTAGCTAGATATAGAATTGGCGCCTTTCAAGAGTATGGTCAGTATCGTTGGGACGAAGACGCCTACACTTCAAGAGAGATAAATATTGGAATGAGTATGCCTGTCGTATACCGTTCTTTAGCACCTGGTGAACAAAAGGCAAGCTTTTTGAATATAAGTATAGGAAGAGGACAACGCTGGGATGGAAATACAGCTAATTTGAAAGAGGATTACTGGAATTTTAACCTGGGTATCACGCTCAACGACAAATGGTTCCAGAAATTTAAATACAGATAAAAAAACATAAGTTATGAAGCGAATTTTATTCGTTCTTGGAGCAGTCTTAATGACTGTTGGAGTAAAAGGTCAAAGCAAATGGGGTTCAACAACTGCTGATTCTGTAAGTTGCTATGAGGGCTATAATATTTTCGGATCATACTATCAGAGTAAGAATTATCTAGATGCGTTTGAGCCATGGTTAAATGTATATCAAACGTGTCCAGGCGCCAAAAAAGCAACATTTATCTATGGTCCAAAAATCGTAGAGACTAAAATCAAGGCTACTACTGATGCTGTTGAGAAACAGGGTTATATAGATATCTTGGTGAAGCTTTATGATGATCGATTGATCTATTTCCCTGGTAAAGAAGGTTATGTTCTTTCTGAAAAGGCGTCGAAGTATATTAAGTATAACTCAGATAGTGTAGAGCAGGCTGCTCGATATTTCGATGCGGCTTATGCGGTTGCAGGTAATGACATGTCTGCCAGTCAATTGAATGCATATTTTCTAACCAACATCAAATGGTTTAATGAAACGAAGGACGTTGACGAACTGTTTATTGTTTACAACCGCGCTATTGAGGCATTGGAGTATAATTCAATGAGATACAGTAATGACATCAGCCTTCTCTCTGCAAAGTCTGATAGTGTAGAACTTTCTGCTAAAGAATTGAAGACTCTAGCGAAGAGCGAAAAGAACATGTCGAACTATGACAAAGTTCAAAGTAATATTGAGAAGGCGCTTAGTCCACTTCTTACTTGTGAGAAGCTCGCTATCATCTACAACGAGGATAAATTCAATGAGTATATAGATGATACTGAATGGCTCAAGCGTGCTGGTAAAATGCTTCAAAAAGAACGTACAGGTGAAGACGGTGAGCTGACAAGCTGTACGGACAACCCGGTGTTTTTGTTAGTAGCAGAACGCTTATACGAACTGGAGCCGTCCGCTGGAGCCGCTAGATCTATGGCAATATTGGGGGTACGTAAGAGTGATTGGTCGATGGCCAAGAAGTATTACCGAGAGGCAATTGATCAGGAAGAAGATCTTCGTAAAACTGCTGACGATTACATGGGAATGGCCTACGTAAATAATAAGATGGGTGATTTGCCTTCTGCCAAGCGAAACTGTTTGAAGGCAGGGCAACTACGAAAGAACTGGGGTAATCCTTACTTATACTTGGCAACGATATACGCGAGTGCAGCAGGTGATTGCGGTGCTAATGCTGTGGAGAAAAACGCGGTTTATTGGGCAGCAATTAACAAGCTAACTTATGCAAGAAGTATTGATCCAAGCATCGCTGATAAGGCTAATCAATTGATATCAGCGTATTCAAAAGTAGTGCCTGATAAGGGTGTAGCTTTCCAATTAGGATTTAAAGAAGGAGACAGCATTGATATAGGCTGTTGGATCAACGAAACCGTGTCTATTAAGTTTTATTAATAGAGGCCTCGTAAGAACAAGTTGAATCCCCGAGCGTTTACGTTCGGGGATTTTTTTTTCGATGTACCTTTATCGTAATAATAAATACCAATTGTGAATTTATATCGTGTATGTTTTGGTCTTATTACAGGCTGTTTTTTCGCAAGCTGCTCAAACAACACACTGGAAGTAGAGCAGGTTAGCGCAACGCCCATACTGTATCCTTTAAATGAGCAACATCGCGCGAGAATTGTATACAGTGATAGCGGTATAAATGTTCTTGAGATATCGGCTGGTATAGTACAAGATTATGGCAACATGGAGCCTCCTTTTGTCTTTTTCGGAAGAAGACTCGAAGTTCGTTTTTACAATGGTGCAGCTATTTCGTCGACGGTATTAAAGGCTGACACAGCAAGGCAACAAAAGAAGGAAGACCTTTGGGCCATTGGGGGCAATGTAATAGTCACAAACGGTAAAGGGGAGCAAATGGAAACAGAACTACTTTATTGGGATAAGGCTAACGAGAGGATCTACAGTGAATCTGCCGTACAGATAAAGACTGATGGTCAATTGATTATTGGTAAGGGATTCGAGGCCGATCAAGAATTTAACAATTATCGCATATTTAAAGTGCAAGGACAAATAACAATAGACGATGAATAAAGCAATGAGATTAGTGGAGATACTCTGGATAGGAGTTGCAGCGATCAGTACTTTCCACATTTATTTAGACTGGGGGACAGATTGGAACTCAACCATGCGCTATTCACTTTTTTTGGGTGTAGCCGTATTCATGTATGCTCTTCGCCGGAGATCACGCATCAAACATCAACAAAACAATAATTAAGTTGAACATACTGGTCTTAATTACTTTAGCGGTTATTTCCTCAGCCCTCTTTTCGGGACTCGAGATGGCTTACCTAAGTATAAATAAGCTTCATGTTGAACTGGAACGTCAAAAAGGAGGCGTTTCATATAGAGTCTTAGGATATTTAGTAGATCGTCCTGCCGCCTTTATTGCTGCTATATTAGTGGGAAACAACGTGGCGTTGGTTCTGTATGGAAATTACATGCACCGACTACTTGGTCCCATCCTCAGTGAGTGGTCTACGCTAGAATATGTCATACTTCTATTAGAAACTTCTTTTTCCACGGTTATCATTCTGGTATTTGCTGAGTTCTTACCTAAAACACTTTTTAGGCAAAATGCGGAAGGGATCATGCATTGGTTAAGTTTCCCTGCATTTATTATTTTCTGGCTGCTGAGATTACCCAGTGCGCTAATGTTAGGTATAAGCCAATTCTTCTTAAAGTACATATTCCGACTAGACGTGGAGGAGGAGACCATTGTTTTTGGCAGGTTAGAATTGAATCATTTTTTCAAAGAACGCGCACCAAATGTAAATAAGGGAGAGGCTGAGGTAGATCCTGAGTTTGAAATTTTCAAGAATGCTCTTGCCTTTCCGGAGACCAAGGCACGTGAATTTATGGTGCCTAGGACCGAAATTGAAGGTGTTGAAGTGAATACCTCACCAAATAGGGTTCGTGAACTATTCATTGAATTCGGTTATAGTAAGCTGATTGTGTTTGAGGAAAATATTGATCGAATAATCGGTTACGTTCATGCTTTCGAGTTATTTAAAAAACCAGAGAACTTGCAGCGTGTTTTGCGTCCCGTTAGCTTTATACCGGAAAGTATGCGTGCTGATGAAATTTTAAATCTATTTACCCAGGAAAAGCGCAACATGGCGGTGGTTCTGGATGAACATGGTGGGACAAGTGGCATGATCACCTTAGAAGATGTGATCGAAGAGATTTTTGGAGAAATTGAAGATGAGCACGATTCAGAAGCACTCCTTGAGCGTAAGATCAATGAGGGCGAATGGTTGTTTTCAGCTCGAATAGAGGTATCAGATATCAATGAAAAATGGGGCTTAACTATCCCTGAAAATGAGAATTACAATACGTTGGGAGGGTATGTGTTAGACGTCTTTCAGAGCCTTCCGGAGAAGGGTACAGTGGTTCGAACAGAAGATTATTTGCTTATCATTCAAAAAACTAGATCAAATAGACTCGAAGAGGTACTTGTAAAGGCCATTTAATTGGCGGTAAATCTTATATTCGCAAACTCATTACTTTAACTGCATTACAATGGCAACAATTCAAAACATAAGAAAGCGCTCGGGACTATTAGTCGTCGTCGTTTTTGTAGCACTCATGGCTTTCCTTTTAGGTGATTTATTCAAATCAGGAGGGTCTAAGTTTTTTGGAGATCCTAACGTGGTGGGTTCTGTCAATGGTAGAGACATTTCTCGTCTGGAATTAAGCCAGGCTATGGAAGAACTCAAGACAGGTAATCCAGACCAATATGCCACTGCTACGAGCATTCAGCTTTCAGATTTGGTTTGGAACAGTATGATGTCAGACGAAATCTTAGCAGAAGAACTTGATGCTTCAGGCATGAATGTAAGCCAGGAGGAAATCTATTTAGATATCATTAACAACCCGAATATTCGTCAAAGCTTTGCCGGAGCGAATGGCCAGTTTGATGAAAACATGTTCCGTAGTTATGTGGCGCAGGTTCGCGATAACCGTGATGTGAATGAACAGAGCACAGAGATGTGGACTCAATGGTTGGCATTTGAACGTGCGGTGAGCAGTCAAGCTAAGAACTTTAAGTTTACAAATGCACTGGAAAAAGGTGTGTTTATGCCAGCAAGTCTTATCGAGGTGGATCTCGCAAGAGGTGATGCCCAGCATCCTGCGCAATACGTATACGTTCCTTACATCGAGGTTAACGAAGATGAAATCGACATTGCAGAGTCGGATGCTAAATCATATTACGCTAAAAACAAAGCGGATTTCCCTCAGAAGGCAGCAAGAAATATTGAGTTCATCAACTTCCCACTGGCACCATCTCAAGCAGATCGTGATGCTGTTCGTTCTGAATTAGCGTTACTAGCCATTGAATGGTTCAGCATTGAAGACGATTCGGTTTTTGTTAATCTTCATAGTGACGTCCGATTCATTTCAGAATACTTTACCGCAACTGAATTGGTAGGTACTGGTTTAGATACACTTGTTGCTGGACAGGACATTGGCTATCAAAAAGGCCCTATCGATCTTGGAACGGCCTTTTCTGTCATGAAAATTGTAGATAGAAAAATGTTAGCGGATAGTGTTAAAGCACGTCATATACTCATACCATTTGCTGGTGCCACACGTGCTGAGCCGAGTATTACCGCCAGTCCTATGGAAGCCAAGGCAACTGCTGATAGTTTATTTGCCTATTTGAAGATGAACCCATCTGCTTTTGAATCGATTAGTGAGCAGTTCTCTTCCGATGTTGTTGCAAAGACTAAGGGCGGAGATCTAGGATACTTCTCGAGAGGAGCTATGGCGAGACCTTTTGAAAACTTTTGTTACCTAGGTAAGGAAGGTGATTTAGGCCTGGTACCAACGCAGTTTGGTTTCCATATCATCGAAATTGTTGATCAAAAAGGTGCTAATGAAGCGTTCAAAGTAGGTCAAATTATACGCCAAATCTCACCATCAGATGAAACTATTCAAGTACTCTACGGGCAAGCTTCAACGTATGCGGCAGCTGCCCAGTCTTCTGATGACTATAGAACACTAGCTGCAGAACAAGGCTTAGCCTTACGCCCTGCGCGTAACCTTGTTAGATTTGATGAGGTTGTTCCTGGACTAGGTACATCTAGAAGAGTTGTACGTTGGGCTTGGGATGATGACCGTGAGGAAGGAAATATCGGTTTGTTAGAGAATGACGGTAAAGGATATGTCGTTGTAGTACTCACGGATAAGCTTGAGGAGGGTACGACGCCTTTTGCGCTAGTTTCTGATCAATGTGAAGAAGGTGCAAAGAAAAACGCAAAAAGAGATATCGTTGTAAAACGTATGGAATCTGCCATGTCAGGTGTAACCACCATGGATGCTTTTGCTGCAGCTATAGGAAGCGAGCCACGTTCAATGAGTTTCAGAATCAGCAATGTAAATATTGCAGGAATTGGCAACGAACCTCAAGTAGTAGGTGCCATATGTGGTTTAGAACCGGGAGAAATGAGTGGTGTGATTACGGGTGAAAGTGGTGCTTTTGTTGCGATCACTCAGCCCGCTCAAGCGGCTCCGGCAGTTGATTATTTAAATCAAGCTAGGTCCACACAACGTAGCTTAAGAAACTTGGTAAGTGTACAAGCTTACAAAGCTCTTGAAGATAAGGCGAGTGTTAAGGACAATCGCTACATGATGTTCTAAGACATTTAGATTTAAAAAAAGCCCCCGAACATCCATGATGTTCGGGGGCTTTTTTTTGCGATTACTTTCGGACGATTAGTTCTCTTAACCTAGGAGAGCCTGTTCCATCTTTCCGCATCTAGTTTCACAAATATAAACAGCAGTAAGGTGAAGCCCCAAAGGGATGAACCACCATAGCTAAAGAAAGGGAGTGGAATTCCGATAGTTGGTACAAGTCCAATAGTCATTCCAATGTTGATGATCCAGTGCGAAAATAAAATACTAGCAACAGCATATCCATAAACACGACTGAAGGTGTCTTTTTGTCTTTCAGCTAACCATAATATTCGACCGATTAATAAAGCAAAACTGACCATCAGTAATAGGGTACCAAGAAAGCCCCACTCTTCTCCTACGGTACAAAAAATGTAATCTGTGCTTTGCTCTGGTACGAAGTGAAGTTTAGTCTGCGTACCGTTTAGATAGCCTTTCCCCATCCAACCACCGGATCCTATAGCAATGAGGGACTGAAGGGTATTGTAGCCAGCTCCTGATGGGTCATCTTCAAGCCCTAAAAGGACTTTAATCCTGACTTGCTGATGAGGAGCAAGTACGTTTTCCATGACTCTACCAACGGCGAACACTATCGAAGACGACACTGCCAGTAAGGAAAGATTGGCGATAATTGGCTTTGTCTTTTTCGGCAGTATTAAGAGGGTAATAAGTGATATAGAACCTAGTATGATCAAAGCAGTTTGAAGCTCTAGGATCAGTCCTGTAATGCTTAGAACGACCATGATTAGAACTCCACCGATGTAATAACCAGGCATCCCTTCTCTATACAATACCAATACAAGGCTCAAATAGACCAGTGTAGAACCAAGATCTGGTTGAATGGCTATAAGTAAACCGGGTGTCAATACAATGGCCAATCCAACAATACGATGTGGCCATTTTTCAAAACTTTTACGTGGCAGCCCTGCGTAAAATGCGAGCATAAGTGCCGTGGCGAATTTCCCGACTTCAGACGGTTGTAAGCTGAACCCACCTAGTCCAAACCAGCTTCGAGCACCACCAATTTCCTTACCCACGATTAGAACGGCGAGCAGGAGTACAATACTAAGTGCATACCAGATTGGGGCAAAATTTGTCCAAACCCGATAGTTGGTAACAAAGACAAGCAGGATGATACCAATCCCTCCCGCTATCCAGAGGCTCTGTTTTCCGTATTCTTTGCTCAGGTTAAATATGTTATGTGAGTCTTCGTCATATACCGCTGCATATATACTGAGCCACCCCCATAAGCACAGGAAAAAGTAGAGCGATACAATCACCCAATCTACTTTTAGTTTACCTCTGTTTCGTGCTCCGTACATTAGAAATTAGCTTGATATGTACTGTCTTCTCCATAGATTGACAGATGTTGTAAGCGGTATTCCTCATGAAGCGCTCCGTCAACCATCCTTTGCTCAATGGCGGGTCTCGTAATGGTATCTGTGAGATATTTCTCGGTCATCAAGCTGGCGATTGGTGCAGCCCATCTAGAGCCCCAATAACCATTTTCAATGATTACGGCAATGGCTATTTTAGGATGGTCTTTAGGTGCAAAACTCACAAAAATACTATGGTCTTGTCCGTGGGGGTTTTGTGCTGTTCCTGTTTTGCCGCATTGAGAAATATGAGACAATCTAGAGCCTCTAGCGGTTCCTGTTTCAAACACATCATACATACCGTCAACAACTATATTGAAATGTTGAGGGTCTATGGTGGTATGCTTGGCTATACTGAAGCTGCTGTCTATTTC
>Ga0209713_10000616_pt1 | contig 20241 bp, 30 predicted proteins | sample ArcOceMetagenome_3_FD_187444 | JGI IMG/M metagenome (GOLD analysis project Ga0209713, IMG submission 187444) | Marine eukaryotic phytoplankton communities from Arctic Ocean - Arctic Ocean- Svalbard ARC20M Metagenome (SPAdes) (version 2) | ecosystem: Environmental > Aquatic > Marine > Oceanic... | reverse complement strand
CGGTATTTCCCCGCATTAAGAACCCAAATACCGACCATGTCAGTTATGAGGATTTTTTATCTTACAGTCTAAACGACTTTGATCGAATATTTTTAGATAATACAATAGAGATTCCTGATGGGTACCAAGTTTTTGCACTTATCGACGTTGCAAATGGACATATGGGTGATCTTAAAAAATCGGCTAAAACCGCAAAGACCAAATATGGTGGTGATTTAGTTTTAATGGTTGGTAATGTTGCAAATCCATCCACATTTTATGATTATGCTTTAATCGGTGTGGATTATGTGAGAGTTGGTATTGGAAATGGTGGTGGTTGTCTAACGACTGTACAAACAGGGGTTGGTTATCCACTCGCATCACTTATATATGAATGTAATAAATATAAAGTAAACAGCTCACACATCAAAACTAAAATAGTTGCTGACGGTGGATTTAAGAAATATTCCGATGTTATTAAAGGTTTGGCACTTGGTGCTGATTACATAATGTTAGGATCCATGTTTAATAAAGCACTTGAAAGTTGTGGTGAAACAACATCACCTTCCCACGGTACTGTAGATCAATACAGTGATAAGACTAAAGAAATGTTTGACGTGGATATCCCACTATATAAAGTTTTTAGAGGTATGAGTACCAAAGAAGTACAGTTGACATTGGGTAAGGGTGATTTAAAAACCTCTGAAGGTGTAGTTAGACAACATAAGGTTGAATATACACTCCAAGGGTGGGTTGATAATTTTACGTCGTATTTGAAGTCTGCAATGAGTTATACTGATAAAAAAAAACTCCCCCATTTTATTGGAGGAGTCACTACTAATATTATTAGTCCTAATTCATTTAATAGATTTGATAAATAAATCTACCCTATGTTAAATCCTTTATCATCTTTTTGGAAATCCTCATCATTGTGCATTCCGTCTTTAATGTAAGAACGAATCAATTTTGATACTGTCATACTTTTCTTATCCGCAACTTTTTCAATCTCTTTGAAATAAGCGGGAACAATTCTAAATGACAACATTTGTATTAGTTGTTGATTTTTTGGTTTCTCAGATGTCTTAGGTTTCTGATTTTTTGATTTCTTTGATGCCATGATTGTTTTTGTTTTATATTAATAAATATGTCCTCTTTTAAGTATGTTTCGTTAAAGTATAAATATTTGATAATCCGAAATATATTGTGTATATTTTAATTAAACATTAAATAGATTTAAAAACATGACGAACATAAAAAACGTAGTAACCGAAGTTGAGACAAATTATCCTGAAACAACAAAAATGTTTAAGGAAGTAATGCAAGAACAATATGAATTATTTTGTCTAAAACAATCAAACTATGGTCCTGATAATATTTCGTTAGGAACTACATTAGAAAAAAGTGAAGATCGTAAAATGTCTCAAATGGGTATATGGTTTAGACTGAACGATAAAATCCAAAGACTTAAACAACTTGTTGTGTTAGGTAACAAGGATAATGTCGGTGAGTCTGTAAAAGACACGTACCAAGATTTGTCTGTTTATGGGATAATTTGTCAGATAGTTGTCGAAGGAAAATGGGGTAAATAACATATTCGTGATATTTATTATAAAACGAAAAGACTATGGCAAACAGGGAAGCGGATTTTAACCACTCATCGTGGAATAAACTCATAGATAAGACTAACACTTCTGTTTTAACTCAGATTGGTGTTGATAAGTACTTTAAACTTACAGAGGATAAACGTAGGGGTGTATCATACCTAACACTTAAGTTAGTTAGGAATAGCATCACTAAAAATATTAATATTGGTGAAAATGAATTATTGGCATTCATAACGATTCTTTGGAAGAAGAATGAGGAAATGGAGAACTACGAGTTAGCTGCAATATTTAAAAATATTATGGAGAACTATAAAGTAATATATAATTCAGTTAGACCAGTAAAGAAAGTTAGAAAGATAAACGTTACTTAATAATTTCGTATTCTACTTCTTCAATTTTTTCACAGAACATTAAGGTGTTGTCTCTATTACTTTTGAATACGTATTCAACACCTAACCACTGTTTTACTAATTGGATGTCTTTAACGTCCTCACTTCTATATTCTGCGGAAAGTAGATAGAGGTCCCCATTTATTTGTCTCGCCTTTCTCTTACTTCTAATGTATGATGGCATCTGTGTTGGTGTCCTCAATAATATCACAATTGTCTGTATTTTCATGATTTTCCCAAGATGTGGTTGGTCGTTCATTTAAAAAATAGAAACATTTAATAATATTTTGATTTTCGAATTTGATATGTTTATGATATGAATCTGGTATTGTTGCACCTGTAGGTAGTACTATACTTTTCTTACTGTAGATTGGGATTACTTTTATTGTCAGATTTTCATTGTCGTCCCATATTCTTTCTTTAGACTCTAAAATTCTCCAAGCTCCTCGATTTAAATATTTATTCTGAAGTGAACAATTCAAATATGAGAATGTCATCTTTAAATGTTCATCACTATCCGAGTATGTTGCTGCGGGAGCCATATGTCCTTTATCCCAAACATTTTTTACGTAATCATCATTATCTGACGTACAGATTGAATCATTTTTTTTAAAATTCATATGACCACGATCTACATTCTTAGGTCTGTTTTTTGAAGTGTATATAACCCATAATGGTTGTTGTAGGATTTCTGAATAGTTAATTGTAAATACGTCATTTTTAACTACAATACTTTCCCTATTACAGTTCTGACCACTTACGTTTAAAAATGTGGATAGTATTAAAAGTGTCACTATTATTTGTTTCATAATATTATGTCTAAAATGTTTTTAACTGATCTACCATTGACCTTTACTTTGTGGTACGGTAGGTTATTATTTTTTAATGTGGTCTCTATTTCACCATCTAATTCAATCGACTCCTCAAGGTTTTGAAACCTCTCAACATCACTATGTTTACCGTTACATCTACTTAAAACAATATTGATGTTTTCATATTGGTTATGAATATCTAATACCATTTTATCAAAATTATCACCATATAGTGTTGCTGGGTAAATTCCTGACTTATAATAAGATTTGTAGGTGAGAGATAGAAGAATTGGTGAATCTAAAATGATGTAATCCACTTTACCATATGACTTAACAATACCTCTGTGTTGATTAGCTAACACAAAGAGTTGATCTCTAATTGCAGAGTGGTTTTCATCCCAAGCTAATAGTTTTGGAAATTCATAAGGGTTATCACAACTAATATGTTGTTTCTTTAGTTTGTATGTTAAACCTGATGCGATTGAAGATTTACCTATTCCAGGTCCACCAAAGAGATTTACTATTTTTGTCATATTACGGTACGTTTGTACTAAGTGTAATGTAAGTAAAAAAATATGTAAATTCAATAGATAATAAAAGAAGAGGTCTAAGACCTCCTCCCCTTATTCACTCATTTTACCTTTAAATTTTTTAGTCAAATCACTGAGATATTGTCTAACCTCACTTGGGTCTTTATCTTCATCATTGATAAATTCATTCCTTCCCATTCCTTCCCAAGACTGATGTGACATAATAACAACATGTGCGGTACCTGAAACGTACTGGATGGGATGTATTGTATAGAAACTATCGGAGTCCCCAGCTGTGTCTTCCCTACGATACTTAGTAATTATACATTCGTGGTTTCCATCCTCCTCCTGTTCATTTAAATTTTCAAGGTCACCCATTTCATCATCAACCTGATCATTATCAACCTGATCATTATCAACCTGATCAGTGTCTGCGTCATTAGACGGTTCCTGTTGTGGTTGATCATCTTGTTCGGGATTATCAATATCTTCAGAATCACCATGTGTGAAGGACCCCATTTTCGGCCAGTCATAAGAACTTTCCTCACGGTAATTAGGTATGTATTTGATATCATTATGTGTCAACCATTCACCTTCTTGTCCATCCCAAATTCCATACCTACCATCCTCGGTATTTTGTTTAATATCTATGGATGTAGAGGTTTTTGAAGAAACCTTGGATTTGTATTTATTCTTTAATAATAATGTAGCCAAATCCGCTATGATTACGGGTCTATCCTCAATTACCTCTCGTTTCCCACTTAGCGTATTTCCAACAATCACCACAGCATCATCATCTCCTTCCTCACCAGAAAGGTGTCTACGTAGTTTTTCCTTGTAATCGTTATTATTTTTAAAGAATTCCACAACTTCCATTGTTTGAAATCTATCACCCCAATTATCAGAATTAGTTAGTTTAATGTACGAGAGTATCATATCTGTCGACATACTTTGAAATGATCTAACCTCCATTAAATAATTACCCGTTGCAATCCGAGCCTTTTTTAACGATCTTCTTTGTCTTGAAAAGTCCCATCGACTATTTATATTTTCCACAATAAGTGAAACTGGATTTTGTTCACCATTAGAAATATTTAGTTCACTATTACTGTCGTACGGTACGTTAGTTGCAAATAGACTCCTTAATTCCTCACTGTTCTCTATTTGTGGGTGCATACACGTCAGACATTTATTAAATTCATCAGAACTAAAATCGACACCTCTGGTATTACCACCAAAGTTATTTAAATTGGTATATTCAAAATCATTTTTTTGAGTACTTGGCATAATTACAGATAGGTGGTTAGGATCACTTTCTGGGTAGTTTTCGTTTATAACAAAGTTATATGTTAAACCCCTATCACGGTACATATTATAATATGTGGAAGAACTTGATCGAGTTGAGATACACCATGCACTTCCACCTATTTTACTTGATAAGTATTGGTTGTATATTCCAAAGGCAACAGCATGTTTTTGATTTTTTGGTGAATAGACTCTAAAACCTTCACCATCATCGTAAATTTTTTCTCGGTCTCCGAACCACAGATCTTTAGAGGCACTTATTTCTTCATCACCCTGTCTTTTAAATCCACTATTGTCTAACCACTCATGAACCCAATCCGCATCAGGCCCAACTATAGAACCTAATTCCTTATCAAACTCACCAAAAAGGTCGACAGCCTGATTCCAACTATATTGTTGCAAATCTAATAATTGACTACTTTTAAATGGTTTAACACCGGGGATTGGTGTACCATTATTATCTAAACCATCATGACGAGCTAAAAAACCCTTTATTATTGGTGATTTTTCTAAACCACCTTGTTTTATTTTGCCTTGTATTTGCGCACCACCCTTAAAACCTGTGTAAAAATTATTTATTGCAAATTCAACGGTATCGTCAGTTACCTCTGGATTAGATTCTGACCACTTTTTCTTTATTTGGTCTAATATTTTTTTACTTACCGCTTCATCAAGAAGCATTTCGTATATTAATTCTCCTATTCTCATATTATATAAGGTGTATATTCCTTATATAAATATACAGAATTTAGTTAATATTAGAAACCATTTGATTTGATGATACGGTAAGTTTAAGTGACCTAAGTTCTGTTAGTGCATTCTCCAAAAGTCTTTCAGTCATTATCAACTTCATTAACACTTCTGCATTTGGATTTGCGTTCTCACTAATAAGGTTATTAATAACCATATTCTTTACCACCTCATCACTGTGAACCTTTTGTAATCGGTTCTTCTTCCTTTGGTGGTACTTACGTGAATTTTCTTTAGTACACGTCACACAATAGATACTATGCCCATCGTTGGTTCGTTTGTTTTTGTAAAAACTACTCAATGGTAGTTCTTCTTTACAACCACTACATTTTTTCATATTATTCATAATATAAGTTTAATATTACTACAAATGTAATTATTATTAAGGATATAACCAAAAATTATGGAAAAATTATTATTAAAGAAAGGTTATTATGAAATATATGAGGTCACTGTAAGAGGTAAAACCAAGTATAGGGTTGATAGTGGTAAGGTCATCTTTATTGCAAGATACAAAAAATACATAGCAAATCCATATCGTGATTTAAAAGAATTCACAACGTTAGAGAAGGCTAAAGATTATGTGGGGAAGAAGTTAAAGGTATCGTCAAAGAAGAAGAAGACAAAACTAAGTACACTACCCAAGTCACTTTACTTCATATTAATAAAAGAAGTGAAAACAGGTGTGATATTTGTTAAGATAGGAATTACTTCTAAAAAGTTTATTATGAGGAGATTCTCAAATGCTCATGGATATGAGGGTTATGTGGTTGAAACTATACTACGTAGAATTGACACTCCCAAGGCAGAGAAGATTGAAAAGGATATACATGAAACCCTAAAAAAGAAAAGGTCCGTAAAAAATTACAGACCCAAACTTAAAACTTTTGGTGGTTATACGGAATGTTATGATTTTAAATGTTTCAAACAAATAACCGAAGTGTTTGATTTAAAAACTAAAAACTTATAGTCCCAACCAATTTAAAAACTTATCAATTATATCTCCAGTCTCGGAACTACAATCTTTCATTATTTTTTTCTCACTATTTGATAATGAATTTCCTGTGTCAGGACCCCACACACCATCTACAGGGTATATTTTCTTTTTACTTTGGAAGTTTGAGATGGCCGCTTTAGTTCCATCACCATGTAACCCATCTACTTCTAATTTACTACCAATAACTTTATTTAGAAAACATTGTATTGCTTTCTTAGCATTTAATTCGGATGTTTGTTCAGTTAGAAGTTGTTCTTCTACCACACCATCCATTATTCTCTTTACTTGAGATTCTGTGAAAATATATTTCTTCATAATATTCTTAGTTATTTAGATAAATAGATAGAAATCCAGCAATTCTCTGTGATCTATCATTTAATTCTTGAAGTTGAGCCTTAGTTAGTGACTTCTTCTTCTTAAAGTCCACACCAAATGAACCTACTATATTTTCGGTTTTAATGTCAAGTAGTGCGTGTACGTAGGACGATCTTGTTCCTGCGGACTGAGCAGAACCCTTTAATCCGTAAGTGGCAACTTTAGAATCATTAAAATCCTTTATATAGATATGTTTGTTATGTAGTAATTCTCTGGTGGAATGTGGGTATAGTGAAACTGGTATGTTAGTGAATGTAGAAGATACAGTGTCTTTTTCGTCTTTACACGTTTCAAACATCATGGAGAATTTTTTCATTGATTTCTCGTTGGTCAAAAAGTGACCACCATTATGATACATGAGGATCCACGTACGATCGGCGTTTAATAGTTTCCTCACCTCCTCTATCTCATCAGCAATTACACTACAATGTTCATGATCGTTTACTACTGGGTCAACCGGCTTCTTATTTCGTAATCTCGATTTTACTTTTTCAACTAATATCGGACCTACGATTGATGTTATCACCGCAACTGATATAATTCCTAATGTCTCTATCATATTTCTTGTCTATTTCACGTCGAAAAACGTATGTTAATAAATATATTAATAAATACCTATAGTTCTAATCTCTGACAATAAAAACACTAAAAATGTATTACATGGGTTGTACGACGTATAATGAGTTTTTTCTTATACTTCAAACGTCTCAATCATTGTTGTTTGGGGTTGATTTTGTACGTTTTAATACATACATTAGGGGTAATGAATAAAATAATAATACTTAAAACTAACAAAATGAAAAAATGTTTACTTTTAATGATGTCAGTAATGATATCAATGTCAACCTTCGCCCAAGTATCGGGTAAAGTTGTTGATTCTAAAACGGGGGAACCTCTTGTAGGTGCCGCCATCCAACTCAAAGGAACGTCACAAGGTTCTATTACAAATTTTGACGGTGACTTTGAACTTAACGTTGAGAGTGGTAAATCTTTAGTCGTAACTTATTTAGGTTACGTAACTTTAGATGTCATTTCTGAAACAAACTTAACAATCTTGTTAAGTCCAGACCAAAACATCTTGAGTGAGGTCGTGATAACTTCGGGAATTATTGATGTTGCAAAAGTGAGGGAGACTCCGATTGCTGTGTCAAGTATTTCTGCGAAGGAAATATCACTAAAAGTGGGTAACCAAGAGTTTCCTGAAATCATGAACACAACACCAGGTGTGTACGCTACAAAACAAGGTGGTGGATATGGGGATTCCCGTGTTTCACTTAGAGGTTTTGATCAGACGAACACATCATTCCTAATTAACGGACAACCCGTTAATGATATGGAGAATGGACGAGTGTATTGGTCAAATTGGCAAGGTTTAACTGATGTTGCGTCAGGGATACAGATCCAAAGAGGATTAGGTTCTTCAAAATTGGCGGTTCCATCGGTAGGTGGTACAGTTAGTATCCTTACTAAAGCGACACAAAAAACCCAAGGTGGTTCTGTTTCACAAATGTCAGGTAATGACGGTTATCAGAAAACCACAGTCGCTTATAACACAGGAAAAAACGAAAGTGGATGGGCATCATCTTTCTTACTATCACAATGGTCGGGAGACGGTTATATTAACAATACCTCAGGTGCGGGTACAACATACTTCGCAGCTGTAGGGTACGAACCTGAAGGATCTAAACACAAACTCAACCTATCTGTTTTAGGTGCTGCACAATGGCACCACCAAAGAGATGTGTGGGTGTCAATTAGAGATTACCAAAATTTTGGTGGTGAGGGAATTGATCGAACTTGGAATTCAAATGGTGGTACCTTAAATGGTGAGGAGTTTAACATGAGAAGAAACTTCTACAACAAACCATTAGCAACTTTCAATTGGGATTATCAAATTAAGGATAATCTTAAACTATCAACATCCTTATACGGTTCTGCCGGTAGAGGTGGTGGAACAGGTCCAAGAGGAAACAACTTCCGTAATGGAGTTACTGATATACTTCCGTTTAGAAAAGATCTTACAGAACACTACTTAGAAAATGGTAGAGGTTCAAGAAACCCTGATGGTACAATTAACTACGACGCAGTCGTCGCTAACAATCAATCCACAACAAATCCTTATACAGGTGCAATTGGTGGATTTGATGGACAACTAATTGGTTCAAATGGTTTCACTGATGATGGTGTGAATAGAGAAGTTCTTATAAGAAGAGCATCTATGAACTCACATGATTGGATTGGTGGTATTTCTAACTTAGAAGGTGAATTTGGTAACTTTAAAACGTCAATTGGAATTGATTTACGTTCTTACACTGGTTATCACTACCGTACCGTTAATAATTTAATGGGATTAGACGGATATTATTCAACGGGTAATAGAAATTCTAATGGTCAAATTATCAATACAACTGTTTCGGCAAGTCCTTTTAATAATACAGGATTGAACGGACCTAAGATCGACTATTACAACGTAGGTGTTGTGGGTTGGCAAGGTGTGAATGGTTTAGTTGAATATAAGAAAAGTGATAAAATAACTGCAGTCGTACAGGCGGGGTTATCTAATCAATCATTCCAAAGAAAGGATTATTTCGATTCTCCTTCCAACCCAATATCGGAAACTGCAAATTTAAGTGGTGGGTATTTGAAAGGTGGTGCTAACTATAACCTTGATACTAAGTCTAACTTATTTTTCAATGCTGGTTATATCTCTCGTCAACCACAATTTAATGCTGTTTTTCCTAACTACGCTAACGACGTAAATCCTGATTTACAAAATGAGGAAATTCGTTCGGTTGAGTTAGGTTATGGGTTTTATGGTGATGACTTAAGTGTTAAAGTAAATGCATATTCCACTACATGGGGTAACCGTTTCATTACACGATCATTATCAAACCAACAAGGTGTTGATGGTACTGCACAATTTAAAAATGTCGATGTGGTTCACAACGGTATTGAAGTTGAAGCAACTTATAACCCAACGTCACGTCTTAAATTAAAGGCAATGACATCTATTGGTGATTGGAGATATACTAATGATTTCACGGCTGAGTTGTTTGATGATAACCAACAATCAATCGGTACGGGTACATTATATACGAAAGACACTAAGGTCGGTGACGCAGCACAGTTAACTGCGTATGTGTCGGCTGACTATCGTCTTGGTAAATACATCAACTTAGATGCGGGTTACCGTTATGTTGATGGTTTATATGCTGACTACTCAATTGGTGATTCAGAGTTTACTAACCCTGATAACCAAGGAGCACTTAAATTACCTTCATACGGTTTGTTGGATTTAGGAGCAACTACACGATTTAAGTTATTTGGTAACTTTGCTTCGTTTAGAGTTAATATAAACAATGCATTAGATGAGACTTACATTGCAGAGTCTAATACTAATATTCATGCGGATGCTACTTCAGAAACTTGGAATGGTGTCGATACACGTAACTCTGTGTGGTTTGGATTTGGTAGAACATGGAATGCTACTTTGAAGTATAATTTCTAATACCTTATTAGTAATAACAAAAAACCCTCACAGAAATGTGGGGGTTTTTTATTTTAAGGTATGTCTTAATTAACTACAGTTTCCTTTTATCTCATTATACAGTTCATTAGCATAACCCGCTGGGTCTTCGATGTGTTCTTTGGTAGATTCCATTTTACCTATCAAACAGTTTTTAAAATGTTTACCACTTTTACCTTTTAGTAAGGTATCTATTGCACATGCTTTCATCCAAGTTCTTGGGTCATTACCTTGTACTGATGTTCTTACGTTATTAATTGATTCTATACATACTATTGGGTTTGCCATAATCTTACTTTTTTAAAATTTACTTTCTTCTAATAATTCGTCTATTGATTCTTGAAGTTCCTCAAGGGTAACACTAAGTGTAAAACCTATACCCGCTTTAAATTTAACTTCTTCAATTCCGTTCTTATAAATAACTATTGTAGGGATTGTTTTTATAGAATATTTCTTTTTGGATGATGGTGACTTTGCTATGTCACATCTATAAAATGTTACACCATCAAGTTTCTTAAACTCTTTGAATTCGTTATCACTATTAAATGATGCCCAAAACTCAACCACAACAATGGATTCACCTTCATCTGAAAATGCTGACCTTGAACTTATTTTCTTCTCAAAATTATCATCGTTTATAATCTCCTGACTATAAACGGAAAAACTCAATAGAGTAAGTATCAATATCAGTAATTTCTTCATTAGATTATTATCTTTGTTGTAATTCGTAAAGTCTCTCGTCAATTTTATTTAACTGTGCCTTTATTTCTTCGACATCTTTTTCTGTGTTCATTATGGCATCACGTACCGCCTCATCTTTCATTTGAAATTCAATTCTTTGGATCTCCGCTTCAGGTAATTTTTTAGCCTCCTCAATGTCAGATTGTAGTGAAAACCACATTCCAATAACGGTTGCCAACCCAAACAAAACAACACCAATGGTCTTTAAATCTACCGTGACTTTTGTACTCTCCCCTATTTCCTTTGCCATTTTTTACGTTTTATTTTTTTTTTAATCTATTAAGTACCCATAAGGTGTTGATGTTACATCTTGCCCTATTGGAAAGTTTTGTAATCTCAATGATAATGTCATAGTTCTTTCAATATAGGGGTTATAAAATTCACCTTCTGCAGTTAAACAAATTAACAAAGGGTCATAAGGACCGTATGGAGTAATAATTTCTCCTACTATTACTTCGTTCCAAACTATATACTCATCGTTACCGGGTATTTCTACACCAGCATATTTGTTATCAGGGTTTTCCCAAGTGTAAGTACCTGTATCCAATAATAAACCATTCTCTACTGCATCTGAATCTAATAAGTACATTGCAAAGTGTTGTCTATCTAATCTTACTTCACCATCATCTATTTGAAGATATAGGATAAATATTTTTTTTAATTTACCATCAATCCCTAATTGTGTTCCACCATAAGAGGTTACAACTGAATATCTTTCGTATGGGTCAAATGAATCACCATCTAAACTTATTTCAAATATTAGTCGACCGTCATTCTCTTCTACTATCTCATCCTTAGTACAACCAAAGAAAAGTGTAAGTGTTAAAAGTAATATTAATTTTTTCATTTGTTTTTTTATTTAAATGTATAATTTATTCCAAATGTTGTTTGGTATAAGTTACTATCCCACATCTTAGAATATTCACCCTCTGCAAATACACCAATATTCTTACCAACTTTCCAACCTAATGAAGCTCCGAATGAATAGTCGGACCATTGTTCTAATTCAGAACCTTGTCTTAATCCACCTTTACCCCAATTATTTCTATTTAAATAAGAAAACTCTTCAGATCCTTTAATATATCTGTGGTACGGTAATATAACATTACCAAATGCGTGTAACCAAAAGTCATTCTTATAATGATAAAAGTCAAAACCAATGATAGGTGCAACCTCCACGAACGGATCTAATAAGTCCCAAGCCTCACCATTGTATCTATTGATAAGTGATGGGAATACTTCTTCTCTAAATTCTAAATCTGTATTTGCAACTACATTACCATCAGCATCTTTCCAAATCCAATCTTGGGTTGAGTCTCCTGTAGACACATCTGTGTATTCAGTAAAATGATCAGTATATCCATAATCAAATCCTAATGTATACCAAGGATTACTATAGTATTCGTTACCTTGATCATCTACGGATTGTTCGTTTAACCAAATTTCGAAAGGATTATATCCATAGGCTCTTTGGTGACCTCTACCAACAACACCTGCCGATAGTGAGAACTTCTTACCTATTGGTAGTCGAGCTCTTACCTCTGCTGATTTGTAATTAAGATTAATTTTGGCAACTTCTCTACTTTCAACTTTAACGATATGATATTTACCTGTGTGTTTAACAAAGAACCTATGATTCTTAAACATTCTACCCATCCATCTTTCATTTTCAAAATGTATTTGATATTCTAACCCCTGTATTGCAGATGTAGGTGCCGCATATACCAATTGACTTTCATTACCATCGTAAAAATTCTTAGGTTTTCTTTCGTAATCGAATCTCGCTAATTTCCTTATCCCGATACTGTATCTATAATCAAAGGGAAATTTAGGTGTGACATCCTCAATTTCGGGTATCGAGTAGATACTACCGTCTTGGTTAGTCCTCAAAACAAATCTCGGTTCAGCCGCTTCCACTGCGTTGGATATATCTCCAGCCGCATAAACGGTACCGTATTTTATAAAATCTTTATACACATCCTTAAGGAATTGTGCTTGTGCATTGGTTATCGTACCAATGAAACATAGTAAAAGTATAATTTTTCTCATGACATCTCAAAATCTTGATTTAAATAATTATTTATATAACCATATATTTGTTATATCCATAAATATATTGCATAACAAAAAAGGACCCGAATGGGCCCTTATATGTTTGAAAGATTTTACTATTTTACTTTTTCTTAGGTTTTCTACCCTTTCTCCTTGAACCCTTAACAGCATCGATGATGTCTCCTGTTTGGTTGGTCAAGTTTTTTGCTGCTTCAGCAACATCGTCAATTTCATCTTTAATACGTTTTGCTCTACGTTTTACTTCTTTTGTTGTCTCTTCCACAGTTTCTTTAATCTCAGAAACCTTGTCCTCTACAACATCAGGGATGTAGTCTTGATCGTCGTCTTTAATTTTACCCTTTTTAATTAGGTAAACATATACTGACGCAATCAACGCCAATACAACTAAAATAATTAAAAGTGTTTTCATAATAAATTTGTTTATGTGTCAATGTAACCATTACCATTTAGAATGTAAAGGTTTTTTAATATATTTATATTATATGAGAAACTTCCTATTATTATCGTTCGTACTCCTAACGACAAGTTGTGCAACATTCAAAGTATCAACATTAAATCATGATCCAATCTATGATGGTGATGGAAACGAAATTGAAATAAACGTAATTAACTCACAAAGTCAATTCGATAGATTACTCAGAACGGATTTTACATTCAGATACAATTACGCACAATATGCTTTAAGTCAACCTCGATCATTCGATTGGAACAATAGAATATTAGGTAATAGATTTAATTTCTATAACCCATATGGTTTCAATTCTTGGAACACTTCTTATATGAGTAGAGATATGATGTGGAATGACTGGGTATGGGGATATAATGGATGGGATTCGTGGGGTTCACCTCATAGGTGGTCACCATTCGGATACGATAGATGGGGATATAACATACACTATGGCTGGAATAACCATGGATGGGGATATAACGGATACTACGGTAATGGTTGGAATAACTATCATGGTAATGGATGGAACAATTACGGTCAAAATAGTTGGTATGGAAGACGAGGTAGAAGTAATGTATCATACATCAATGGTCGAAGAGGTAGTACTATGAGTGTACAAGATAGAATAGGACAAGCATCGATGATAGAATCCACCAAGAGGATTAAAAGGGTGGTTAAACCAATCCGAACTGAAAAGACAGTAGTAATACCCAATAACATTATAAAACCCATTAGAACACGTCCTAATAACAATAACACAAGACCTGTTAGAGTTTATAATAGACCTGTAAATAATACAAGACCCGTTAGAGTTTATAATAGACCCGAAACAAATACACGTATTAATAATAATCACACAACGCCAACCAATAGAAGTTCTACAACAGTAAGAACATCAAGATCAGGTACCGTTAAACGAAAACAATAAGTTTGGTTAGGTTGTTACATGTAATCGTGTTTATGTTTATTCCGATTATGTTATATAGTCAAATGTGGAAAGAGAAGGATAAACATTACCATTATGGTGCTGGTGTTATATCGTCAGCATTGACCTATGATTATGTTTATCGGAAGACTAACAATCGAAAGAAAGCATTTATCTACTCAGTGGGTTCTGCTGTGTTAGTTGGTACAATAAAAGAATTACTCGATCACAGTCAAAAAGGAAATAGGTTCGATAGTAGAGATTTATTAGCAACCACTTATGGTGGGTTAACTATTAGTCTAACGTTTAATTTATTTAAAAATAAGAAACGTCACAAACAAAAATAGTGGGTATTTATTAATATGAATGTATCTATAACAGAAACACAACTTAGAAAGTTAACTCAAGGGTTATCGGAAGACTTGGAATATAACCATGTTGATGATGCGTCACCTGAAAACGATGAATATGAGATAGGTGAAGATGAGAACGAAGTTGGTGAGGGTAGTAGAACACTTGCAAGAACACGTAAGAAAAGATTATTTTCCAAAGCGGAGATTATGTCGAACCCAAATAGGTACAAACTACACGATAAAAAATTAAAAGGAATCCGTAAGGAAACTGACGGTTCTGTTGTTACGTGGGGTTAAACTCCGTAAGTGTAAACTATTATCTCATTCGCGATTATATTTCCTTCAGAATCATTACCTAACTCTATCTGAACGTCTTGGTCAATACCAACCATACCAGCGGCACCCTGACTTTCGTATTTTACTTGATCCCAATCTACCTTGATTGTGATGTATTCATCTACGAGGTCGTCACTACCTTCGTTGTAGAACTCAACTTCAGTCTCTAACTCCTCAGGACCTTGCACATCATAAACTGATATGTTTTTTATTCCCCAACTACGGTGTTCTTGGTCAATTATAAACGACAAAGTATATTCTAATTTATAACCAATGTCTTCAATCTCACGACCTTTATATTTTACGTCACTTCCATAATTAAAATCAATATTACATTTTTGCTCATATCTTTTATTCGTGATCGTTTCGTTAATTATAGTTGATTTTGATTCTTCCTTAGATACGTAATTATTTACCATACCCATTTGTTCTTCAGTTATGACGATTTTTTTCATTGTATAATTGTTTTATTATAAATACTCAACAAATATATAAATTTTAATTAATACTAACAAGGAATTTCATTATATTCTAAAACATTTCTTGTATATCAAATAAATTATATTATATTTGTCCGAACCAATAGTAAAAATTATGAATAGATTAAGTTTAAAAGTTGGGTTATCGGTAATCACATTAATGGCTACAGTGTCATTTGTATCATTCCCTAAAGAAAAGAAAAGGGTGGTTGTAGAACCAATAATACTCGAACCTATGGGTGTTGATGTGGTAATACCCGAAGTAATTCCTGAGACACCACGAATTGAACCTTTAATCGACGCATTAATAATGGTTGAGTCATTAGGAAATGATTCTGCGATTGGGGATGTTCATATGGGTGAACCATCTGTGGGTGTTTTACAAATACGACCAATAATGGTAAGGGAGGTAAATCGTATACTAAAGTTAAAACGTAGTGGTTATAAGTTTAAACGAAAAGATAGGTTTAGTAGGGAAAAATCAATAGAGATGTTTATGATATGGTATGAGTTCCATCATAAAGATTCTGACTATGAAAAAATATCTCGTAGTTGGAATGGTGGACCGAAAGGACACCGTAATAATAGAACACTACATTATTGGAAAAAGGTACAACAAGAATTAAACCAATAAAAAAAGGGACCAATTGGTCCCTTTCGTTGTTTCACTCTCTATTTTGTCCTTATGACATTCTTGATCTTATAATCTTAAGTGATCTCTGTAATTCTCCAACGTCACCTTCCATGTCTGCTATGATATCATCTGTTGATCTCTCAACTGTCATATCACCAGACGCACCATCATCACTCATTCCTTCAAACTCACGAGTAGGATCTTCAGGTGATCTTAATAACGTTTCTATTTTATCTCCGTCCGATGTGAACTGTTGTAAATATTCTCTTTTTTCTTCATCGTCCATTTGAACCCATCCGCCTTCTGATTGTTCACTGATTGTGTGTTTAAACATTCTACCAAATTGGTCTTCACTAATAACTAATTTTTTCATTTTATAAATCTTTTAAAGTTTTCTTGTATTTTATTTTTAGTTTCCTCTTCCCATAGTGGTTCCATTTGACCTTGCATTAATCCACCTGAATTAATACCAACTGACTGATCAGGATTCCAATCGTCGTGAAAGACATCGTCTTTTTTCACTACCTTTCCACAGTCACATTGTAAACACTCTTCACCACATTCACACTTACCAATCTCACATCCACAACCACAGAGTTCCTTTTCTTCGGCATAGTCACCACCTAAACGTGTGTGAGTTTCTACCTTTTTCTTAAGACTTTCTTCGTCTTTGAAAACGCTCTTGGTTAATTTGTTGAATTGTTGTTCTGTGATTTTTAATTTGTTCATTATAGAAAACGTTTAAAGTTTTTTTGTATACCCTCAGCAATACCTTGAAGTTCAGGTGTTTCTATCTTAGTTTCAATTGGTTTAATTCCTACAGGTTGTAAAGTAATCGCTTCGATTTTAGGTCTTGTTACTCCTAAGAATAGTTTTTTAATACCCGCTAAAGTTTTAGGACCTAATTTACCATCTACAGAACCTACAATATCACCAAACCCTTGTTTGTGTAAAATCGTTTGGATTTCTTTAACGTCGTTACCTGTCATTAATTTTGTAACAACTTTTGGTTTCTCAGGTGTGTCTACTTTTTTAGTTTCCGTATCTGTTTTAGTCTCCGTGTTTCCCGTCGTTTCCGTATCTGTTTTAGTTTCTGTATCTGTTTTAGGTAATTCGAAACCATAGTCCAGTTGTTCAGAAATATCTTGATATTCTGCTGAATCACATTTTGCTTTCTCAGGTGCCACATTCCACTTACGATTCATATGGTAGTACATTGTTCCATCCATCGTAATACCGTAATCTTTGATACCTTCGTTAGCTGTTGTTTGGAAATACAGTACATTGTTTTTTGATCTCTTGAATATGTAACCCGTTTCATCTTTTACACATGGGAACTTTTGTAATATAACCTTTTCAGTTTCATCTTGTTCCGCAACTTCTTTGAAGTGACCAGCACTTTCAGATGCGTCGTGTGCACTACTAATAGGTCTCAACACATCCCTAACCCATTCAGAATCATAAGTGATATCACCATCTAACCATTCAAATAGGTCTTCATTATTACGTTGTTTAAACTTATTGAATAGATTTTTAACGTCATAAAGATTCTTACATTTAGTAAATGTAGATCTAATTGCTTCATTATCAGTTCCCGCTCCTTTGATTGCATCATACAGATCATCAGACATTGTGGATAATTCACTTCCAGATAATGTTCCTTCCCCCTGTTTTAGTTCCTGAGAGTTTTTAACCAATGTTTCAATTTTAGCTATAGGGTCCTCACTGAGTAGTTGCTTAAGTTGAGATTCGTTTAGAATTATTTTTTTCATAATAGTTAGTTTGTGTTATTATATAAATACCAAGAAATTATGATTTCTCGATTATCTCTATAAATATCGACTATATAAAAAAAGACCCCCGTAGGAGTCTTTAATTAAATTAGAGTTTCAACCTAATTTTCTTCTTCATTTATTGTTTAACTTCTTGATGGATATATACCATTTATACATATAATATAATTCACAGTTAAATAAGGTTGTGAGTTTTGTATTTGTTGTGGAAATTGGTTTACAGTAGATTCTACACCATCACCATTTTTTATTGTATATTGATTTGAATTTAATATTTCTGTGCCACCTCTTTGTCCTATATTATGTGGGGTAAGACCTTCTCCTCGACCTTGACCAATTGGAACTCTACCTCGTAAATCGGGTAATGCAAAATTGGTGCGACCATTGCCACCATACGTTGTTCCTAATAGAGAAAATAGTGCTGTATTTTGGCTGATTGGTATTAACCTCCCATCACAAGGAGCCCAATCCCTTGGTGTGAAATTTCCTGCGAATATTTTTACTTCACCCAAGAATGAATCTTGTGCTTTAACTTCTGTTGTTGACATAAATGTCATTGCCACTAATAGTACTAATAATAATTTTTTCATAATTTGTTTTAATCGTTTAAAATTTGTTTATTGTTTTTTGTCTTCGTAAGTTTTTTGTAAACGAACCTCGTTGCAAATATTAAAAAGATAATTCCTAAAATTGGGTTATCAATACTTCTTATAAATCCCCATGGTATGTTCTCAGGTAAATAACTCATACCAATAATGAAACCTAATGTTCCGGTAATCAATAGATGTGCTACTTTTGCAATTACAAACGACAGTAAACCTGTCAAAAATCCTTTTTTCATGTTATATTGTTTTTAATACTTCAATAATACCTAATTTTTAAAATAAAGTAAAGGGCATAAAAAAAACCCCGTTAAAATGAATGGGATTATTAGGTTATTCTACAATAATAGTTGTTCTAAAGTTTATGTGGTTTATAACCATCCAACAGGAGGTCCCAATAACTCTTTAATAATTTTTTAATGGTTTTCATCTTTGTAATGTGAAATTAAATAGTTCGGTATCTTCTTCTACCGTCCCACTGTACTTTTTTAGATGCTCCTAACATTCGTAGTACGGAAACTTTACGATTAAAGTTACTCCTTTCAGAATTAAGTTGTGTGTTACCATTTGGTGATTCGCTGTTCATATAATTGTTGTTAGACATTAAATATCTATTATACAGAAAAAAGACCAAAAAATCAAGTAGGGATTGTTATAATAATTTCATTTCCTTTCTTAGCAATATCGAAGTTTGAAGGTGTTAAGTTCTTATAATAGTCCAAATAGAAGGATGTTCGGTTGAATTCCTCTTTTTTTGTCTCTAAAATCAGTTTTTTTAGTTGATTTTCACTTAAAACGACCTTCATACCTTAATTAAGTTTTTGGAACACTTCTTCCGCCTTTCTCATCCTTTTAGGGTTGATTTTGGACGGTCTTTCGAAGTATTTAGCGAATGCATATGCAGAGTCGTATGGTGTAGTGGTTTTCATCAGTTCTTTACGTGCTTTCTTCTCACGTGTCTTCAATTCCCAATCTAAATAGATTAATTGACCCTCAACACTTGATGAATCTAAGTCTTTTTCTTCACAGAACTTAACTAATCTCTCCCAACGAGTGTTATGCCATTGACAAAGACCGTAAGATGTACCACCATCTCCGAGTGCACCTGTCTTATATCCCGATTCAACGTATATATTACCCGCAATTCCTGATGCTTGTGATGGAGAATACCCTTTTTTGATCAAATAACGAGCAATTTCCACTCCATTTGTCTTTTCACCAATAGAACCATCCGCATTTAGGGATGAATTGATGTGTTTTTTTAGATCTTCCTCACTAATACCTTCAGATTTAAGTTTTTCTATCAAAATAACCAACATTTCGGGGGTTGCAGTCGATGTGGAGTCATCTTTTACTTCAATTTCGTTATCATTGATGAATTTATCTACCGCTTTCTCTGTTTCAGGACCAAATAGACCATCAACACCAAATCGAGGGAGTTCATAACCTAATAATATAAGACCTATCTGTAAAGATTCTACAGATTTCTTGTATTCCATAGACCCAATTTCTTCCACAGATAAACCATTTTCTTTAGAAACCTCCAAAGATTTAAAGAAATCATTAACTTCTCCTGTTACCTCATCCGCT
>Ga0209713_10000615_pt1 | contig 20252 bp, 18 predicted proteins | sample ArcOceMetagenome_3_FD_187444 | JGI IMG/M metagenome (GOLD analysis project Ga0209713, IMG submission 187444) | Marine eukaryotic phytoplankton communities from Arctic Ocean - Arctic Ocean- Svalbard ARC20M Metagenome (SPAdes) (version 2) | ecosystem: Environmental > Aquatic > Marine > Oceanic... | reverse complement strand
TAAATGAGTAATACGAGTATAATTGAAACCCAATACTTTTTTATAAATTTTTCCATGATTTGTAAGGTAGACTAATGCTGATAGACTAAACCATGTTTTATGATTTAATATAGATCATGAAAAAAACATGGTCAGTTTTAAAAAATATGAAAGAAAAAAATTGTGTAGTATTGTGAAAAATAGTTTTAAATCATTTTCTTTTTCTATTTTTAATTTTATCACCTCTTGTTTTAGGCTTACTATACTTTTTAGCAATCTTAAACTTATAAGATCCACCTAAATTATTTTTCTTATTTTTTTGTTTTTTTTCTTGAATATGACCTTTTCTCCAATCCTTTTTGTTGTTTTTATCTTTTTCTTCTTTCATAAGTATTGAAGTAAACCTAACTAAACTTGTTTAATACTAAAGACTGTTAAGATTAAAAAAAAAAGGGAAGATTTAACTTCCCTTTTTTATCAATTGCTCCCCCTCAAGGACTCGAACCTTGGACCCTCTGATTAACAGTCAGATGCTCTAACCAACTGAGCTAAGGAGGAGTTTGCGTTTAGCGAGGGCAAATATAATTTATATTTTAACGTAGTCAAATTAATTAATTCAAAAATTAATTAAATAAATATCTAACTACATCATTTCCATTAGCAAATAAAACTAATCCAATTAATAAAAAGAATCCTGTAATCTGAGCATACTCCATAAACTTATCATTCGGCTTAGAGCCTGTAGCCACTTCATAAAGTAAGAACATAACATGTCCTCCATCAAGAGCGGGAATTGGTAAAGCGTTCATAAAAGCAAGAATAATAGAAAGAAGTGCGGTAGTTTCCCAAAAATCTTTCCAATTCCACTCAGCTGGAAATAAATTCCCTATAGCTGCAAAGCCGCCAAGTTGAGAAGCACCTTCTTTAGTGAAAACATATTTAAATTGACCTACATAGTCTAGTAATTCCCAGTATGCTCTATCATAACCGTCGCTTATACTTTCAAAAAAAGTATATTCTAAGTTTGTTAGAATTAAATTTGTTGGCTTCAAGCCAGAAACACCTATTTGATTGTTCTCATTTAATGTTATTGTATTTGAAACTATTTCATTTCCTCTTTTAATATCAATATCAATATTTTGAGTTGTATTTGCTTTTACTTGTTCTGTAAATTCTTCCCATTTAATAACATCATTTCCGTTAACTTTTATAATTCTGTCTCCTTTTAAAAGACCTGCATTATAAGCTGGGGAATTAGGGAATATTGAATCTAAAAGAGCTGGATACCAAAAAGGATTAAAAGCTCTAATTGCTCCGTTTTCAAACATTACAGTTCCAATATTTTTAGGGACAATAATGTTTTCTTTAATTCCATTATAATGCTCTACTCTAACTTCACTGATATCTCTTAAAAATAAATACTTATTAATATCTCTTACATCTTCAAAACTCTCTCCATTAACTTCTAAAATTTTATCTCCATCTTGAAACCCAAAAGGCTTCATTACTTCGGCAACTTCAAATCCGTTAGGCAAATTCTCATTTGTTAAAACTGTTTTTCCCCAAACAAATGCAACCATTGCGTAAATTGCAAATCCTAGAAAAATGTTTACTGCTATTCCACCAAGCATTATTATTAATCTTTGCCATGCTGGTTTTGATCTAAATTCCCATGGTTCTGGCTCTTTATTCAGATGCTCAGTATCCATACTTTCATCAATCATTCCTGCAATCTTAACGTAACCCCCTAAAGGAAGAACTCCAATTCCATACTCTGTATCTCCGATTTTTTTCTTGAACAATGAAAATGGCCAATCAAAAAATAAATAAAACTTTTCAACTTTAGTTTTAAATAATTTTGCTGGGATAAAATGTCCAAGTTCATGCAGAACTACAAGAATTGCTAAACTTAAAATAAGCTGCAAAGCCTTTATCAAAAAAACACTACTCATAAATTAATTATTAGGGGTCCAAAAGTACATTATTATCTTATTCTTTAAAAGGATTTAACTTGATATTAACAAGCTCTAAAACGATTTCCATCCTTGAGAGGTAATAGGAACTATTTGTTCTGCTTTTGTTATAAGATTCGCCTCTTTTGAATCGTTTGTTATGTGCCCAATTACTGTTAAATCGTTACTGTTTTTGATTTTCTCATAATCCTTTTGATTGACGGTAAACAATAATTCATAATCTTCCCCACCACTCATTGCAATTGTTGTAGGGTGTAGCTTAAATTCATCACAAGCGGCTATCAATTCTTCACTTAAAGGGATTTTTTCTTCATAAATATTACAACCTACATTTGAGTTTTTACATATGTGTAAGATTTCAGATGAAAGACCATCGCTGATATCTATCATCGACGTTGGAACAATATCATTCTTTGCAAAAAAATCAATAACATCTTTTCTTGCTTCAGGTTTTAATTGTCTTTGAAGAAGATAGGTATATGCCGAAAGGTCTGGTTGATTTTTAGGGTTAACTTTAAAAACCTCATTTTCTCTTTTTAATACTTGTAAACCCATGTATGCACTTCCTAGATCTCCTGAAACAACTAAAAGATCATTTTCTTTAGCTCCAGATCTTTTAGTAATAGTTTTATTGATAGAGTATCCAATTGCAGTTATGCTAATTATCAATCCTTTATTAGAACTGGTAGTGTCGCCTCCTACAAGATCAATTTTGAATTTTTTACAGGCTGCACGTATGCCTAAATAAAGCTCCTCAACAGATTCAAGACTAAATCTATTTGAAAGAGCAATACTTACTGTTATCTGAGAACAAATGCCATTCATTGCAAATATGTCTGAAAGATTTGCAATAACAGCTTTATAGCCCAAATGCTTTAAAGGAGTGTAGCCTAAATCAAAGTGAACTCCTTCAACCAGCATGTCAGTAGAAACCAATACTTTATTGGTTTTGAAATCCAAAACTGCTGCATCATCTCCAATACCTAAATCGGTAGAATCGTTCACAATTTCAAAAGTCTTGGTGATTTCTTCAATTAACTTAAACTCCCCTAATTTAGAGATTGAGGTTAAATCATTGTTTTTATTTTCTTTTTCCAATTTATTTTTTTTGCAAATATAATTTAATTGGCATTATTATTGAATCTAATATTTCAATAAACTAAATGAGGTAATCTAACGAATTGTTAAGGTTAAAAAACATAAATAGAGTATATTTGCAAAATATTTTAGTTAATAAAAATGATTAAGGTTTCACAACAAGCAAAATCTGAGGTTATCAAATTAATGGAAGCTGATGGTTTTAGCTACCTAGACGATTTTGTAAGAGTTGGTGTTAAAAGTGGAGGTTGCTCAGGATTATCATATGATTTGAATTTTGATAAAAAAATTAATCAGGATGATAAAATATATGAAGATAATGGAGTAAAAATACTTGTAGATAAAAAAAGTTTTTTATACTTAATTGGAACCACTCTTGAATTCTCAGGAGGATTAAATGGCAAAGGTTTTGTCTTTAATAATCCTAATGCAAATAGAACGTGTGGATGCGGTGAAAGCTTTTCATTATAAATTTATAATATGGCATATACAGAAGAGGAGTTAAAAAAAGAATTAGAAACTAAGGAATATGAATATGGTTTTTATACAGACATAGAGTCTGAAACATTTCCTGTTGGACTAGACGAATCTATTGTAAAAGCAATTTCAAAGAAAAAGGAAGAGCCAGAATGGATGACGGAATGGAGGCTAGAAGCCTATAAAGTTTGGAAAAGCATGGAGGAACCAGATTGGGCAAACGTAAAGTATCAAAAACCAGACTTTCAAGCAATTGCCTATTACTCAGCTCCAACTGTTGTAGACCCTAACAAAACACTTGACGATGTTGATCCCGACTTATTGGCGATGTACAAGAAATTAGGCATCTCGGTAGATGAACAAAAAAAGATGAATAACGTTGCAATGGATATTGTAGTTGACTCTGTATCGGTTGCCACCACATTTAAAAAGACTTTAGGAGAAAAAGGGATTATTTTTATGAGCATCTCCGAGGCCATTAAGGAACATCCTGAACTCGTTAAAAAATATATTGGAACCGTTGTTCCTACAACAGATAATTACTATGCAGCGCTTAATAGTGCGGTATTTAGTGATGGCAGTTTTTGCTACATCCCTAAAGGAGTAAGATGCCCAATGGAACTGTCTACTTATTTTAGAATAAATCAAGCAGGTACTGGGCAATTTGAAAGAACTTTAGTTATTGCGGATAAAGACAGTTATGTTAGTTATCTAGAAGGATGTACAGCCCCATCTAGAGACGAAAATCAATTACATGCTGCGGTTGTTGAATTAGTTGCATTAGATCAGGCCGAAATTAAATACTCTACAGTTCAAAACTGGTTTCCGGGTAATAAGAATGGTAAAGGAGGGGTTTTTAATTTTGTTACTAAAAGAGGAATTTGTCATAAAAACTCTAAAATATCTTGGACTCAAGTTGAGACTGGTTCGGCAGTAACATGGAAATATCCATCCTGTATATTAAAAGGTGATAATAGTGTGGGAGAGTTTTATTCTATTGCTGTTACTAATAACTACCAGCAGGCTGACACAGGAACCAAAATGATACATTTAGGTAAAAACACAAAAAGTACAATTATTTCAAAAGGAATTTCTGCAGGAAAATCTCAAAATAGCTACAGAGGATTAGTGCAAATTAATTCAAGAGCTGAAAATGCAAGAAATTTTTCTCAGTGTGACTCGTTACTTATGGGGAATAAATGTGGCGCACATACTTTCCCTTACATAGAGGTTAAAAATAAAACTGCAATGGTTGAACATGAAGCTTCAACAAGTAAAATTGGTGAAGATCAAATTTTTTATTGCAATCAAAGAGGAATTGACACTGAAAAAGCAATTGCATTAATTGTTAATGGATTTAGTAAAGAAGTATTAAATAAGCTGCCTATGGAATTTGCTGTAGAAGCTCAAAAATTATTAGAAATTTCACTTGAAGGATCAGTGGGATAATTTAAATATAAAATATGTTAAGTATAGACAATTTACACGCAAGTGTTGAAGGAAAATCGATTCTAAATGGAATAAATTTAGATGTTAAAGCTGGTGAAATTCATGCGATTATGGGTCCAAATGGATCTGGTAAAAGTACTTTGTCTTCAGTTATAGCTGGAAACGAAGATTACGAAGTTACAAAGGGTGATATTGTTTTTAAAAATGAAAACATAATTGAACTTTCTGCAGAAGAAAGAGCTCACAAAGGTATTTTTATGTCATTTCAGTATCCTATTGAAATACCAGGTGTCACTGTGACTAACTTCATCAAAACAGCTATAAATTCAAATTTAAAAGCAAGAGGTGAAAGTGAAATGCCAGCAAATAAAATGTTGAAAAAAATTAGAGAAAAAGCTGAGCTTTTAGAAATTGATTCGAGATTTTTATCAAGATCTTTAAACGAAGGCTTTTCTGGAGGAGAAAAAAAGAGAAATGAAATTTTCCAGATGGCAATGCTTGAACCTAGTCTTTCTATTTTAGATGAAACAGATTCAGGTCTTGATATTGATGCTCTTAAAGTAGTCGCTAACGGAGTTAATAAGCTTAAAAACAAAGACAATGCAGTAATTGTTATTACTCATTATCAAAGATTATTAGATTATATTATCCCTGACTTTGTTCACGTTCTCCACGAAGGTAAAATTGTTAAATCTGGAGATAAAAGTTTGGCACATGAGTTGGAGGAAAAAGGGTACGATTGGATTAAATAAAAAACAATGTCATTACAAGAAAAATTAATTTCATCATTTTTAGCATTTGAGCTTGATATTAACATTCAATCTCCTGTTCATAATATCAGGACTAGAGCTTTGAAAGAGTTTGAAAAATTAGGATTCCCTAATAAAAAATTAGAAGCATGGAAATACACTTCTTTAAAAAATGTATTAAAAGAAGATTATACTATTTTTTCGAAGAAAAAAAATGTACTTGAATTTAAAAATATCCAAGATTATTTTATTGATAATACAGAGACATATAAGTTAGTATTTGTTGATGGTTCTTTTGATCCATTTCTTTCTCAAACCAGCCACGACGGAGTAGATATTTGTATTCTTTCTGCTGCGTTAACAAAACCCGTTTATTCAAAAGTAATTTCAAAATACTTTGATAGTTCAATTAATAAAAAAGACTCCTTGTCTTTATTAAATACTGCTTTTTCTAAAGAAGGAGTATATATTCATATTCCTAAAAACAAAGTATTAGAAAAGCCTGTTGAAGTTATTCACTTTGCAACAGGGAATGAAGCTGCTTTAATGTTACAGCCTAGAAACTTAATAGTTCTTGAAGAAAACTCTCAAGCTGAAATAATCGAAACACATCAAAGTTTAACAGATAATCCTATTTTTACAAACTGCGTTACAGAAATATTTGTTGGAGAAAATGCTCATTTAGATTATTATAAAATTCAAAATGACAAATTAACTTCATCTCTAATAGACAATACTTACATTTCTCAAGAAAAAAAGAGTATTGCTAAAGTTCATACTTTTTCTTTTGGAGGTAAATTGACAAGAAATAATCTAAATTATTTTCAAAAAGGATCCTATATAGATTCTATAATGAAAGGAATTACTATTATTGATGAAAATCAATTGGTTGATCACCACACTCTTGTAGATCATGCAAAACCGAACTGCGAAAGTCATCAAGATTATAAAGGTATTTATTCTGGAAAATCCACTGGCGTTTTTAATGGTAAAATTGTTGTTGATAAAATTGCTCAAAAAACAAATGCGTTCCAGAAAAACAATAATATTCTTCTTACAGATAAATCCACTATTAATTCGAAACCTCAACTAGAGATTTTTGCAGATGACGTAAAATGTTCACACGGATGCACAATTGGACAACTGGATCAAGATGCTTTATTTTATTTAAGAGCTAGAGGAATTCCTAAAAAAGAAGCAGAAGCATTACTAACATTTGCATTCGCTAATAACGTACTTGAGAGTGTCAACATTCCGTCTGTTAAATCGAGAATAAAAAAAATAATTGCAAACAAACTAGGGGTTGACTTAGGCTTTGATCTTTAATTATGGCTTTTAATGTAAATAAAATTAGAGAAGATTTTCCAATACTTAAAAGAAAAGTAAATGGCTATCCTCTGGTTTATTTCGATAATGCTGCAACAAGTCAAAAACCAAAGCAAGTCATCAACAGTATTGTAAATTATTATGAAAATTACAATTCAAATATTCACAGGGGAGTTCATAGTATAAGTCAAGAAGCTACTGATGCTTATGAAGGAGCTAGAAAAAAAATTCAAAAACATTTTAATGTTAAAAATTCTAATGAAATTATTTTAACATCTGGAACAACTCACTCAATAAATTTAGTTGCAAATGGTTTCACAGAGCTTCTTAATAATGATGATGAAATTTTAATTTCTGAACTTGAACATCATTCGAATATTGTTCCTTGGCAAATGATGGCTGAGAAAAATGGAGTAAAAATTAAGGTAATCCCATTAACTAGTAACGGCGAGCTTAACTATGATTCATTTTTAGATCTTCTTTCTAAAAAAACAAAGTTAGTTTTTGTTAATCATGTGTCTAACGCACTTGGAACAATTAATCCAATAAAATCAATTATATCAAAGGCACACGATTATGGTGCTGCAGTTTTGATTGATGGAGCCCAAGCTAGTTCTCACATAAAAACTGATTTACAAGAATTAGATGTTGATTTTTACACAACTTCAGCTCATAAATTATGTGGCCCTACTGGAATTGGAATGTTATTTGGCAAAAAAGAATGGTTGAATAAAATACCCCCATATCAGGGTGGAGGTGAAATGATTTCTGAAGTTACTTTTGAAAAAACAACATATGCTGAACTTCCGCATAAATTTGAAGCCGGAACACCAAATATTGTAGGAGCAATTGGATTTGGAGTGGCATTAGATTATTTAAATCATATAGGTTTTGATGATATAGAGTCCTATGAATCTGAACTTTTAAGCTATGCTACTACTAAATTAAAAGAAATTCCAGAGCTTAAAATATATGGTGAAGCAAAGAATAAAACCTCTGTAATTTCATTTAATGTTGGCGAACTTCATTCGTACGACATAGGTACAATTCTAGATAAATTTGGAATTGCCGTTAGGACAGGACAGCACTGTGCACAGCCGGTTATGGACTATTTTGGAATTTCTGGCACTGTAAGAGCTTCATTCTCTTTTTATAATACTAAAGAAGAAATTGATTATTTCTGTAAATCGCTAGAAAGAGCAATAGCAATGTTAAGCTAATTTGTATCTTTGAAATAGATAGTTATAATATGGAAATAATAGATGTTCAAAATGAAATTATTGAAGAATTTTCTCTTTTTGAAGATTGGATGCAACGTTATGAATACATGATAGAGCTTGGAAAATCAATCGATTTAATCGACTCTTCTCATAAAATTGATTCTAATTTAATAAAAGGATGTCAAAGTAAATTGTGGCTTCATGCTGAACTTAATGAAAATAAATTAATTTTTAAAGCCGATAGTGAGGCCATTATAACAAAAGGAATTGCCGCTGTGTTATTAAGAGTTTTTTCAAATCAAACTCCAAAAAGTATTTTAGAAGCTAACATAGAATTTATTGATAAAATTGGATTAAAAGAACATTTATCTCCAACTAGGGCTAATGGACTTTTATCAATGATTAAACAAATAAAATATTATGCTTTAGCATTTAACAAAAACTAATATTATGGATGCAAACGAATTAGGAGAAAAAATAGTAAAAGCTCTCAAAACAGTATACGACCCTGAAATTCCTGTAGATGTTTATGAACTTGGGTTAATTTACGATGTCTTTGTAAATGAAGATAACCATGTTAAAGTTTTAATGACTCTGACAACTCCAAATTGCCCTGTAGCAGAAAGTCTTCCACTTGAAGTTGAAGACAAAGTTAGATCGGTTGAGGAAGTGGTTGAAGCAAAGGTTGAACTTACGTTTGACCCACCATGGACTAGAGATCTTATGAGTGAAGAAGCTAAATTAGAACTTGGATTTTTATAATGCCTCAAGAAATAATAAATAGAGTTGCTAAAAGCAAATTAAAAACTATTGATCTAGATTTTTTCTGTCCTAAAACAGAAAGAATTTCATTTGATATTAAACCTTGGTTAAAAGATGAGCTATTTCTTTTAGAAAAAGACTTTAGAAAAAAAGTGAATAATTTCGAATGGCAAAACTTTAATAATAAAGCAGTTTTTATAACATGCTCAAATGATGCTATAATTCCTGATTGGGCTTTTATACTTGTAAGCTCCAAACTTAATGATCAAGGAGTATCAAATGTGATTGGATCAAAGGAAGTTTTAGATATCAAATTAATAACTGATTCATTAAATGCTTTTGATTTTTCAATATATAAAGATAAACCTGTAATTATCAATGGTTGTTCTGATCAAAAAATTCCACTTTCTGCATACTCTGTGTTATTAGAAAAATTACAGCATCATGCAAAAAGTATAATGTTTGGAGAAGCATGTTCATCTGTGCCTATTTATAAATCATAAAATAAATCCATTTTGAAACTAAAAATATATCATCTCCTATCTTTACTATTTATTAGCACTCTTGTGTTTTCTCAAGATGAAATTGAAGACAAAAAATGGAAAAAATCAGGAAATGCAGTTTTTTTAGTCAATCAATCTAGTTTCAGTAATTGGACCTCAGGAGGTCAAAGTAGTATTTCTGGAACACTTAAAGTTGATTACAACTACAATTACTCTGATAATGGTTGGGCTTGGGATACAAAGATCTTTAGTAATTTTGGATTAAATAAAATAAGTGGAAGTGAGTTTTTAAAAAAAACAGATGATAGAATTGAAGTTAATTCAGTTTTAGGAAAAAAATTCAATAATGATGTTATTGGAAAATGGAGTTATTCAAGTTTTTTTAATTTTCAAACTCAATTTGCTAAAGGTTATAGATTTGGGAAAGATTCAAATGGAAATCCTAATAGAACTGAAAAGTCAAGGTTTTTTTCCCCTGCTACATTACAGCTTGGAGTAGGACTCTACTGGAAAAAAAGTAAGGATTTTTGGGTAAACGTTGCTCCTATGACAGGAAAATTGATTTTAGTAAATAGATTTTTTACTGAAACCTTAAACGAAAATGAAACTTACTTTGGAGTTAAAAAAGGAGGGAATAGCAGATTTGAACTAGGAGCTTCAGTCAGAGCTTATTATAAATCTGAGATTTTTAAAAATATTAATTTAGAAAATAGATTAAGTTTATATTCTGACTATTTAGACAGACCTCAAAATGTAGATTTTGATTGTACCTTTAATTTTGTCATGAAAGTAAATCAATATATTTCAACGAATTTAATTTTCCAATTTGTCTATGACGACAATGAAATAAAAAGAGTTCAGATCAGAGAGGTTCTTGGACTAGGATTGAATATCGACTTAAGTAATATCAGGATATAAAAATGCGTTGTATGGAAATCTGGTAACATGTATTTTTCTAATTTCCTTGTAGACATCTCTTCTAAAATTATTTACATCGTCTTTATTTAAAGCAGACATAAAAAATACTTTGTTGTACTTTTTTCTTAAACTTTTCTTTAAGCTCTCAATACTGTTTTTTTCATAATCCATATCGTTTACATCTTCAACAATCTGTTTGTTGTCCATAAACTTATCTATTTTATTAAAAACCATAATAAAGGGCTTTTCGCCTGAGTTTATTTCATTTAATATCAAATTTACAGATTCAATATGATCATTATAATTTGAGTGTGAAATATCTACTACATGAATAAGCAAATCTGCTTCTGTTATCTCAGTTAAAGTGCTTTTAAAAGAATCTACTAATTGAGTTGGTAATTTTCTTATAAAACCTACTGTATCAGTTAGCAAAAAAGGCATGTTTTCAATAACAACTTTTCTAACTGTTGTGTCTAAGGTTGCAAATAGCTTGTCCTCTGCAAACACTTTAGCTTTAGAAATAGAATTCATTAGTGTTGATTTACCAACATTTGTATAACCAACAAGGGCAACTCTAACAAGCGAACCCCTATTCCCTCTTTGAGTAGACATTTGCTTGTCTATTGTGACTAACTTCTTTTTAAGTAAATTAATTTTATTTCTAACTATCCTTCTATCTGTCTCTATCTCTGTTTCACCAGGACCTCTCATTCCAATACCACCTTTTTGTCGTTCTAAGTGAGTCCAAAGCCCTTTTAGTCTGGGTAAAATATATTGATATTGTGCAAGCTCAACTTGATTTCTAGCATAACTGGTTTGTGCTCTTTGAGCAAAAATGTCAAGAATAAGTCCAGTTCTATCAACAATTTTACATTTTAAAAATTTTTCGATATTTGCCTGTTGAGCTGGACTAAGCTCATCATCAAAAATTACGGAATTTATGTCGTGTATTTTAATGTAGCTTGATAGTTCTTCCATTTTTCCCTTTCCTAAAAAAGTTTTAGGATCTGGGGAACTCATTTTTTGTGTAAATCTTTTAACAACAGTTCCTCCAGCGGTATATGTTAGAAAATTTAATTCATTTAAATATTCTTCTGATACAAGCTTTGGTTGATCAAGGGTAATAATTCCTACTAGAACAGTGCGTTCTAAGCTTACGGATGATTTTTCAATCATTATTTATTAAAATTATTTTTAAAATACTTCAATTCAACTGAATTACCATCAAATTCCGCATAAGAATAGTATGAAATCCAATCTCCTAGATTAAAATATTTAGCATTATTATTTAAAGTTACTTCTAAGGGCATGTGCCTATGTCCAAAAATAAAATAATCATAATCAATTTGAGTTAATTTTCTTTTAGCATATTGCACAAGCCATTCATTATCATCACCCTTATACACAAGATCATCAACTCCTGAAATAAGTTTATTTTTAGTAGAAAGATATTGGGCTAGACTAACGCCAATATCAGGATGAATCCATTTAAATAAAAATTTACAAAGTGAATTTGAAAAAACTTTTTTCATTCTTTTAAAACCTATATCACCGGGACCTAAACCGTCTCCGTGTCCAATTAGAAATTTTTTATTAGAAATTGAAAAATTTTGAGGCTTATTAAAAACCGAAATATTAAGTTCTTCTTCAAAATAACCATTCATCCATAAGTCATGATTCCCAACAAAAAAATAAATTTTAATTCCTGAATCTGACAGTTCTGCTAATTTACCAAGTGTCCTAACAAAACCTTTAGGAACTACTTTTTTATATTCAAACCAAAAATCAAATAAGTCGCCTAATAAAAAAATGACTTTTGCATCATGCTTAATTAAATCAAGCCAATTAACAAATCTTTTTTCACGAACTAAGCTACTTGCATGATCTGGAGCTCCAAGATGATTATCAGATGAAAAATATATTTTTTCACCTTCTTTTAAGTCTATATTAATAAAACTATTGATCACTTTCATACCAATTAGCAAATGAAGATTCTGTTTCTTGCAATTTAAGGGAATGAAGTGAAATATGAGCAGGAAGACGTTTTTTAATTTTATGTGCAAAATCGATAACCAGTAGCTCACAAGTTGGCTGGTAGTCAGCTAAAATCACCTTATGACCACTATTCTTTAAAGTAAGTGCTAATTCTTTGTGAGGAGTATTTTTGTTAAAAACTGTTGCATGATCAAAAACGTCGACAACCTCTTCCTTCACTATTTTTTTTAAATCACTGAAATCAATAACCATCCCAAATTTTACATTATTAGAATCATCATTAGGAAATCCAATAACTGTGACAAAAAGCTTGTAACTGTGTCCATGAACATTTCTACACGCCCCGTCATACCCATACAAAGCATGTCCTGTTTCAAAATTAAACTGTTTAGTAATTCTAATCTTGTTCATGAATTTTAATTTAGTACAAAAGTAAAAGATTCCGTTAGATTACCTTCTCAAAGCAATAAAAAGGTTTATCACTTTGTTTTCTAAAGTATATTTCTCCTAATTTTTCAAATCCCAAGTTAGAATAAAAAACATTATTAAAAGGGTTTCCACTGAAGGTGTCTAACCTAATAGATTTAAAATTATTAGCCTTTGCAAACTCAAAAGAAAAAGACATTAATTGTTTAGCATAACCCAATTTTTGATAATCAGGATCCACTGCAAGCCTGTGTAAATAAAGATTATTTTTATTTGGAGTTAACCACTTCACGTTTGAATAAAACTCATCCATTTTATAAGAAATCACTAAACAACCAATCAATTTATTTTTTATTTCAAGTACGTACAAATTTTGATTTAAAATATCTTTCTCAAAAGTTTCAATATTTGGATAGTGCTCATTCCACTGAAATATTTTATTTGAAATCATAAAAACAGCACATGCTTTTGTTATTTCAATTATTCTGTCCAAATCATTTGTTGTTGCTTTTCTAATCATATAACTAGTAGATTAAATTACCGTAATAATCAATATTAACATTTGAAAAAGGATCAATCATTTTATCTACTAAAACTGAAAACTCTCCTCTTGAAATAGTTCGTTCTAAACTAAAATTAGATAAGCTATAGCTTTTCCATACTTTTAAATATTCAGATTCACTTGAAAATGAATCTCCATTAATTTCGTTAATCCAATTTAAAATATTTTTAATTGATACTATTTCAGGTAAAGAAATCTGATTAGATTTAAACATTACCCAATTATCTAAGTAAATATCGTTTTTATCCAATTTAGCATTTGGATAAAAAAGAGTTTTATTTTCCCACCCTATATTTAACCCCTCAGATCTTAAAATACCACATGCCCCAATTTTCTGATAACTTATGAAATTTAAATCCTCACTGGCAACATCAACATACGGTAATATGTATCCGTTATTTTTTAAAATCTCTAACTGCACATCTCTTGTATTGATTTGATCGATGTTTTTGTTATTTATGATTGCTAAAGCAGCTAAAATTCCTGAGGCTTGACCTATCTGCATCACAACGGGTTGTAGTCTAGTAGTTCCATTCACAAGGTTAGAGACAGAAATAGATTTTTCAATGACAATAAAATTATCAATGTTTTCGGGAATTAAGCTGCCCATTGGAACAGAGTAAGATGGAACAGGATAAAAATCAAGTTCAGGAAGATTAGAGTAATTTGAATAAGCACCATGATGATGGTCAATTGGATAATCTCCAACGGCAATTCCTGTTCTATAAATTGAATTTTGTTGAGAATAAGGAGATTTAATATCGTTTAATGTTAAAGTAACCTTTCCAATTGACCTTCTTGATTCTCTGTGATATGGTATAAGTGGAAATCCATCTTTTGTAGAGTATTGGTCATAATCTAAAGATAAATTACTAAACCCCATTTCCGTTTGAATAAAATATAAAAATCTTAATGATTTTTGTTTAGCTTTTTCATAATTAAAAAAGCGCCGCTCATCATTCATTTCTATTGAATTTATGTAATAATCGTTTCCGTTTATAGGCCAATTAATCATATATTTTTTGTTGGGGAGCTCTCCATAACTTATCAATTTTTCTTTAGACCATAAGATTTTAACTTTTTTGTCACATTCACCAGAATCATATGAGCAAATAAATTCTTTTCTATTATAGTTTTTGGGCTTTGTAATTGTCATGTTTTTCCCAAAATCTTTCAAAATCATAGTATATGTTAAATCTTGAATGATATTATTCGAACGATCTGGGGCGATATCTTCATTAAACCTTTTAGTTGAGTCCATTCCAACAAAATAAGGAAGATTTAACATTGGAATTAAATCTCCTAATTCAGTTGCATCAATTAAAATTTTAGATTTATAAATTGAAGGATCTTTCTTTGTTTTAATACTAAAGTTTTCATTCTTGATTACTTCACTAACAGTTGTACTGTACAAAATTGTTAAATTTTTTTCTTGTTTAGCAATATCTTTAAGTATTCTATTCCCAACAGAGGGTTCGAACATTAAATTACTTACCCAACCAGTTTTAAGACTGTCCAAATGTCCATAATGAGAAACTAAACTGTCTCTGAATTCTTTTAAAAACCCAGAGGGCATTTTATAATTTCCGTCCATAGCGCTAACTCCAGCTGAGGTTAACATTCCTCCTAGCCAATTAGATTTTTCGATAAGTAAAGTTTTGGAACCAAGTCTCGAGGACTGAATAGCTGAAGCTATTCCACTAGTTCCTCCACCAACTACAACTACATCATAATTCAAATCTGAACATGAAAAATTAAATAACATTAGTATTAATGCCGCAAGATGAATGGTAGCTGATTTACAACCCCTAATCATCGATTGCTTCGTGAATTACCTGTCCTGTTGAAGCGATTGGAGAGTTAATCCCTAAAACTGTTGCTATAGTTGGTGCAATATCAATAACATCTGTTCTTCTACTTATTGATCCTTTTTTAATACCATTTCCATAGAAAATTAATGGGACATGAGTGTCATGATCAAATCTTGATCCATGCGTAGACCCTTTTCTTGGATAGGTCCAGTTAGGCATAAGTGTGTAAACTATATCTCCTGAAAGATTTTTATTAAATCCATTTCTAACTAGAGTAGTGTGATGATCATTGTTGCTATTTAAAATTTCTTGTGAGGAATAAACATTTCCTATTCCAGGAAATGACTGCATTATTTTCATTATTTTGCTCTGAACTTCATCAAAGTTTAAATTCTTCTTTTCAATTAGCTTGTGGTTAAGAAAAATCTGATTATTAGAGTTTCCTACTATAATTTTTTTAGTTTTAAATAATTCCAAAACAGAATTTTCAATATGTTTTTTCCATTTATAGGAGTTAAAATAGTTGACTGGAATTTTACTGTCTTTAAGAAACCCTGGAACATATGTGGCACCATGATCTGCCGTTAGAAAAATGGTGTAATTATCTGGCCCCACTTTGTTGTCAAAATAATCTAAAAGTCTTTCGATTTCTTTATCTAGTCTTATATAGGTGTCTTGAACTTCTTTAGAATTGACTCCAAATTGATGCCCGACGTAATCGGTAGATGAAAAATCTATCAATAAAAAATCTGTATTAGTATCCTCCCCTAATTTTTCGTTTTCAACAGCTTCTATAGCAAAATCTGCAACTAAAGAATTCCCAAAAGGAGTAGATGCTACTGCGCCATAATATGACTTTCCAGTTTTGTCACTTTTAATTTTAAAATCATGAGGAAATACAGGTTTTTCTTCACCTCTAAAGTTAGATTCATAGTTGTTATCATCAGGTCCACTTTCATTGTAAGTAGAAATATCATAATACGTATTCCATGTTTTTAAATATTTATCTATTACTCTAGATGTATTAAATTCTTTAACCCAGCTTGGTAATGAGTCTACATAATATGAACTAGTAATAAAACTTCCTTTTTCTCCCCCCTCAAACCAATATGCTGCATTTGCTGTATGGCCAGAAGATAATATAGCTCCCCTATCTTTAATCGCTACCCCAATAGTTTTTCCTCTAAAGTTAGTTGCTATTCTGTTTTCATCAGCTAAAGTGGTAGTTAGCATATTGACTGGAGACTTTTTTCCCTCATCACTTTCGCTGCCAACGGAAAAATAACTGTTATCATCAACGCAATAAATTGATTTATTTAGTTTTTTGTCAAACCAACTGTTCCCAATAATACCATGTACACTTGGATAAGTTCCTGTAGCTACTGTGGTGTGTCCCGGTCCTGTAGAAGTTTGTGCGTAACCATAATGATTACTTTTAGCAATAAAACCGTTTTTAATCAATTTTTTAAAACCTCTATCAGAATAATGTGCCCAGTATTTAGTTAAGTACTGATGTTTCATTTGATCAACTACTATACCTACAACAAGTTTTGGATTTTCATTTATTTTATATCCTTCTGTTACTCTTTCCTTAGAAACTCTAACAACAAAGCCAATAACTAAAAGAAAAAATCCTAAAATTAAGATACTGGAAAAAGCTTTTTTAGACATAAAGTAATTTTTGACAAATTAATCAATTCTTTTAAAATACTGCATTAAGTCATTGTTATTTCCTACAATTACACCTTCTTCACCTTTCAATTTAATCTGGTGAAGTTTTTTGGCATCGCTAGGAGCAAAAAATCCGGTTTCTACTCTAGAATTTGCTGTGAAGGTTCCATCTCCATTTCCAATAAGCATTAATCCATTACTGGCATCATTTCTTGGAGTTTCAACTTCAGAAGTAAATAAATTACCTGCAACTAAAAGATCGATGTTTCCGTCATTATTGTAATCATCAACAATAATGTCATTTATAGAAGATAATTGTGCTTGATAAGGAAGATCAATAGATTCGAAATTAGAATTCTTATTAATAAGCACTACACTTTTAAAAGAATTAGCATGAAGTCTTAAGGCATTGTCTAGATTCACTTCTCCATAAACATCTTTTACATCAAGCGAGGCAAACAGATCGTATTTCTGTATTTTACTTTTTAACTCGGGAACCTGCTGAGAAGAACATGAAAATCCTCTTAGCGGAAATTGAATGCCATAATTGTAATATGCTAAAACAATATCCTTACTCCCATTATCGTCAAAATCATCATAAAAAACTTCAAAAGGTTCTTCTGAATTTGCTTGATATTTATAATTTTTTCCAAGGTTTCCTAAAACTAAATCTTCTTGACCATCATTATTAAAATCTGCACTTTCTATCGAGTACCACCAACCATGTCTCTGGTCACAAGAATCGTTTAATTTTTCTTTTTTTAATATGCCATTATAATTTTTTATCAATGTTAAAGGCATCCATTCTCCAACTACAAATAAATCTTTGTCTCCATCATTATCGTAATCTGACCAGACCGCATCTGTAACTAAGCCTAATTCACTTAAACTACTATTTACATCATTGTACTTTTCAAAAGTTCCATTGTTGTTAACCAGCAAATAACTGGTGGCCGGTTCAGGATAGTTCCACGGAATCATTCTTGATCCAACAAATAAATCTAAATCTCCATCGTTATCAAAATCATAAGGCCTTACAACTGAGCCTGACTCATAAACATCTGGCAACAAATTTCTTTTAAATTCAAAATTCCCTTTACCATCGTTAATGTATAATCTGTCAAGATATGTGCTAGAATTAGGAGAAAATTCATTTCCTCCACTAACGACATAAAGATCGTTATCTCCATCATTGTCGATATCAATAAATATTGCATCAATATCTTCAAGAACTTTATGTGGATTCCAGGTTTTACTATCTGATTCAATAAGTTCCCCTTGCACATTTTGAATAAGTAATTTTGAAACTTTTCCAGATGCCGATCCAATATAAACATCATCTAAACCGTCTCCATTTACATCACCAACTGCTAATGCAGGGCCTAACTGGGATAACTTGTGAGGAAGTAAAACTTGCTTTTCAAAATCATCAAAAATGTTTTCAATATGAGTATAATTTATTTTAGAAGGAACCTGCTCAAAAAATAATTCTTTTGACTTAGAATTAGAATTAAAACGCTTTGAGCTATTTGAATTTATTTTTAATACTTGATTAGCTTTTACGTCAAACAGTTTAGTTTGTTTAGAATTTGGCCAAGTAATAATTAAGCTATCTACTTTTTTTTGATCACCCAATCCAAAGTGAATCATATTTTCACTTGTAGAGTAAATTCCTCTAACGTTAGAACTTTCAGAAAGCTGAATTTCTTTTCCGTTGTATATGGAAACTTTAGATCCAAAGACAGGTTTATTATTCTGGTTAATAAGTTCTAATCTTAAAAAGTTGTTTTTTGAATTGTTTTTATAAATGAATGCCTTTTCATTTACATTATTTACTATTAAATCTAAATCTCCATCATTATCTAAATCTGCATATGAGGCTCCGTTAGAAAAACTGGGCTGGTCTAAACCCCATGATGTTGTCTCGTTTTTAAAATCAAGATTTCCGTAATTTTTATAGAGATAATTTTTAATCTTAACACTGGGAACTAATTCTAAAGCCTTATCAAGGGGAAGAATATCCCAAAGACTGTAATCAAAACTTTTATTTTTTTTAACATAATCGTCTGCAATTTTTAGCACAAACTCTCCAACTTTTTTATCGGCATCTGTATTTCTAATATCTCTTAAAAGTCCATTTGTAACGTATATATCTTTTAAACCATCATTATCAAAATCAGCAATTAAATTTGCCCAACTCCAATCGGTTGAAGAAGTATTAGTATACTGAGCCACATCGCTAAAGGTTTTATCTCCGTTATTGATTTGTAATGAGTTAAACATATATTGAAAATGCCCTCCATTTTCAACAACTTTCCAAAAAGAAGAAGGATTCATTCCACTCATATTAGACTTTAATCTAAAATTATCCTCAGCAGTCATATCGACAACCATAATATCTAATTCTCCATCATTATTAATATCTGCTGAATCTACACCCATACTGTAGAAAGAAGTGTGTTTTAAAGAGCTTTCTGTTTCATAAGAAAATGTGCCGTCTCCATTATTATAATATAAAAAGTCAGGTGCATCAAAATCATTTGCAACATATAAATCAACATAGCCATCTTGGTTTAAATCTGAGGCAACTACACTATTTGGAAAACCTGTTCTATTAAGTCCAGCTTCTTTTGTTACATCAATAAAACTATTGTTTCCTGTATTTTTAAATAATTGTAAAGAATATTCAGGCAAGGTTAAGTCTGATCCAAAAAACTTTGAATAACTGCCGGGATTTGGCGGCTGATTAAGTAAGTATAGATCTAAATGACCATCATTATTATAATCAAAGAAAACAGCATGCCTGGTTCTTGCCGATACATCAACACCCCACTTTTTTGAAGATTCTTCAAAAGTAAAATCTCCTTTGTTTATGTATAATTTATTTCTTCTTAGTTCAGGCTTATCATCGTATAACTCTTTGCTCACATAAATATCTACAAGTCCATCATTATTTACATCAGCTATTGTAATACCTGAAGACCAAGAGCCGTTATCATTAATTCCAGAACTTAGTGTTTTATCACTAAATTTAAAATTACCTAAGTTTCTATAGATTTTGTCAGCAACTAAATTTCCTCCAAAGTAAAGATCCTGTAAACCGTCATTATCAAAATCAGCAATACCAACTCCACCTCCTCCATAATAATTTGCATAAAGTAAAATATTATGTTCTTTTTTATCCTCGATGATATTATTAAACTCAACTCCAGTTTGATTTGCATTTAGCAGTTCAAAAACTGTTTCTTGACTAAAAGAGTAATTAAATAATAAAAGAAATATTAAAAGCAATGCTTTCATAAAATAAAAGTAAAAAAAAAAAAGGGAAATTAA
>Ga0209713_10000612_pt1 | contig 20315 bp, 27 predicted proteins | sample ArcOceMetagenome_3_FD_187444 | JGI IMG/M metagenome (GOLD analysis project Ga0209713, IMG submission 187444) | Marine eukaryotic phytoplankton communities from Arctic Ocean - Arctic Ocean- Svalbard ARC20M Metagenome (SPAdes) (version 2) | ecosystem: Environmental > Aquatic > Marine > Oceanic... | reverse complement strand
GACCTATAACAATAATATTCAAAATATCTACTTCTCCAAGACATATTAGTTTCAATGATTTCATTATCTAAAACCATAAGTGTATCTCTCGGACAATATGAACAATTTTGATTTTTAGAATAAAAAAACCAGGTGTATTTGTTTCTTTTGAAAAATCAATAATATCTGGGAGAAATACTTCAACTCCCTCGCCTTTTAATATTTCAACAAAATTATCTAATTGAATATTAGCCTTTTCAATATTATTTCGGTTTCTAGGACCCCCCAGTTAAGATTCGAACTTTCTCCATTTGATTTAATTCTATATTGTGGTTCATCTGGTGGAATATATGAACCATCAATGCGCCCAACTATAACTTTTCTTAATGTGTCCCAATCATTATTAGAATTAATATATGTGCTCATTTATATATATATATAATTATATACTTCTGTTAAATGTATTTAGAATAATAATAATTATATTTAAAGGAGGGATAGTTTATAAATTTTCATAAATATCTAGAGTAAATTTATGAAATATTAATTAGTAAATTAAAATAATTAAAAATAATAAAATTGAATGGAAAATAAAATTAATTAAAATGTAAAATTAAAGTATTGTATAATGGAACTATTTTACAATAAAACTGAAATTGAAGCAAACTGTGATGAAGTTGGAAGAGGATGTTTATTTGGTCCAGTTTATTCGGCAGCGGTAATATGGCCAAAAACTTTGAACCCAGATATAGAACACCCAGTTATGAAGGATTCAAAAGCATATTCTAAGAAAAAGTTATTAGAAATGGAAAAATATGTAAAAGAGAATTGTATTGAATACTCAATTGGTATAATAGACAATAGTGAAATTGATAAAATTAATATATTAAACGCAACATTCAAATCAATGCATCACGCGTTAGATAACTTAAGTACGAAATTTGATTCAATTATAGTTGATGGTAATCGATTTGAATCATATTATGATAAAAAAACCGATGATTGGATTTCACATACTTGTATAATTAAAGGTGATACAAAATACTATGGTATCGCAGCAGCTAGTATATTGGCAAAAACCGCAAGAGATAGATATATTCAAGAATTATGTGAAAAATATGAATTTCTTAATACAAATTATAAATTAAAAACAAATGTAGGATATGCGTCAAAGTATCATCGGGATGGAATACAACAATATGGTATCACAAATTTACATAGAAAAACATTTGGAATTTGTAGAGATTATAATGAAAATATTAATTTTTTAGAATAATTTTGCGTAATAATATAAGAATTATAAATAATTATTTATAAATATTTTGTTTATATGTATTATATAATTATGAGTAACATATTATTTTATTTAAATAAATTCACCGCAATAACATTCGTGGGAATATTGTATGTGACAACTGGATTATTATTATCTATAATTATTGATAAAATATTTAATAGAAACAAAAATACTAAAAAAATCAAAAAACCTTGGATAAATTATTCAACAATTCGTTTAATTTTTGAAATTTATTTAGAATGTACATTAATTATATTTGGTGCGTATTTTATAAGAAAGATAATTAAAAAAATACCATATATTTTCGATAATCTATATGGTTTTAACTACAACCAATTAAAAGAAATAAATGGAACAGTTATGACATCATTTATTATTATACTATTAATTCCTAATTTGAAAAATAAAATAATATATCTAATCCATGATAGATTATATTTAGAGTAATTTTTAATTATAAAGAATATTATTGAATAATTAATAGAATTTTATATTTGTTTTTTTCTAAAGTATTAATATAGTATAATGAAAGATATGTTTTATTATATAAATAAGCTATGTGCTATATCATTTATTGCCATTTGTTATGTAACGTTGGGAGTAACTTTATCTATTACAATGGAGAGAATATTTAGAATTGATGAAAATATAAATAAAGTTGAACAAAAATGGCATAATCAATCAACAATTTATTTGGTATTACAAATATATTTAGAATGTATATTAATAGTTATTGGTGCATATTTTATAAGAAATGTAATAAAAAAAATTCCATATATATTTGAAGGTTATTCTGGATTTCATTATAGAAATTTAAGGGAATGTAATGGCACGGTTATTACTACATTGTCAATTATACTTTTTATACCAAATCTAAAGAAGAAAATGTTATATGTAGCACACGAAAGATTTGGTATATTTCAAAGAAAATAATAATATTTTTTCAATAAATAATTTATTAAAGATAAATAATATTAATTTAATATAAATAATATTAATTTAATATAAATATTAATTAGTTAATTAAATATTCGTTTGTTTAAAATTTTAGTAATAATATCTATTTCATTTATATAAATGAATCAAAGTAATTTACAAAATATATTAATGTATTCGTTGGGTGCCGCAATATTAGGGTGCATTTTAATCAATCTAAATGAAAAGTTTATTAATAATCATATAAACGAAAAATATAATAATGTGAAAGCATTTGTTTTAATATTCTTCTTAGTTGGTTGTTCATTATATCTAAACGAAAATAATATAGCTGAGAAAGTTTTAAATGATGTAAAAATGCATACTGGGAATCCTACATTTTAAATTTTAATAGTAAATATTTAATAGTAAATATTTATAATCTAAATTAATAGTATAAATATGAGTGATATACTGATTATTTTAAAATATTTTCATGAAAAAATCTTGGATTTATTGAATAATTCCGAATTTACTATGATATTTAGTATATTTATAGCAGTTTTAATTTGTAGTATAGATTATTTAAATAAATATCATAAAAATATTAATAATTTAATAAATAATCCATTATTTAATTTATTAATTATATCCGTAATTTTATATATCTATAAATATAATTTTATTGTTGGTGTTCTATTATTTATTTTATACATATTTGTATGTATAAATTTTAAATCCAAATTAAAATCTCAAAAATTTACAAATTTTCATAGAATTTCAGAATAATTCATCAAATTCAATATAACTATAATCAATATTCTCATTGGTTCTAGAGAATATTCTCAGAATGTTTTCTTGAAAATCATTAGGTAAAAGTTTGCTTACATTATTTTTTTCAGATTTAAATGATATACTTTTATCATTCAAATCATAGAATGATATATTATCAACTGGATTATACATATCTCCAGTATATCCAATTGACATATAATGAAATATTATATCATCTTTATTCAGACTTGGATATTTCTCAAATAATAAATCACTATTAATTATACACCCTCCATCATATTTTTTTTCATAAATAAATTTATACAAATCTCTATTTTTTACCCTTTTAATAATATTTTGTGACTGTTCCAATAATGGATTATTGCTAAAATCGATTATATCTATAATATTATCAGTAAGTTTTATAAATTTATCATAATCTTCAATATTTTTTTTAATATTTAATACTTTATCTGCTGAATTAAGTATATCCAATATCATATATTCAATTTGTTGAACTACCGGATGAGTATAAATTTCTTTATGTAATCTATATCTAGTATGGAAAACTTCGTATATGTTGTATGCTTCTTTAATCGGATAACATATTTCATTATTAATAACTCGTGACTGAGTTATAATTCTTTCGCTATTAATAGAGTATGATAAACCCAAACTATTAGTATCTCTTTGAAGATAATCTAGTTTATCCGTGTCTAAACTATTTAAATTATTTGCAACTATATTATATAAATAATGTTGTTTATCTTTTGGATCAATTAAATTTTTAATAATTTCAATATCGGATTCATTTAGATTTAAATTATATTTTTTAACCATATTTTCAAATAACCATATACTTCTAAATTCATGTTCTTTATGAGGTGATTGAATATCTTTAAGAAACATCGAATCAAAGAAATGACTAAAACAACTATGACCTAAATCGTGAATAAGTGCTGCAATTTTAACCAATAAAACATCATTATCTGTTATATTCAATTCTGGTTGATTTAATTGAATATTTTTAATCATTTTTTCAGATAAATATGCTACCCCCAATGAATGCTCGAACCGACTATTATTTGCACAAGGAAATACAAAATTACACACTCCCAATTGTTTTAAATTTCTTAATCGTTGAAACTCTTCAGTATCAATAATTTTTAAACAAATATCTTCAAATTCCATATATCCGTGGATTTTATCATTTATAAATTTCGACATTTAGATATTTGATAATTATTTAATTTATATTATACAGTTTGTTTTGTAGTTATTTATCAATTTTTATATTTGAATTGAATATATTTTCTAATTTATATTTCTTTGATTTTTGATTTTTTTCTTCATTAAATAGTGGTGGGAATATTTTTTTTAATTGTTTTAAATTATCTGGTTCTAATGGATTTAATTTAATACAAAATTTCATATATAGGTCCCCTCTTTCTGAGGTATCTGGATTAAATAATCCCTTATTTCTTATAATTTTTAAATCATTATTTATTGTAGACCCTTCTGATTCACAAAATATATTTTCATTATCTAAATGTTGAATATATGTTTTAAAATTGGTATAAGCTTCATATACCGATATATCTTTAACACTATATAAATCATAATCATTAATAATTTCATAATCTGGATGTTTTTTCGGATATATATTTATAATAATATCCCCAATAGAATGATTATATGAATCTTGGTTACCTTTTTTTTTTAATATAATTTGTTTTTTGTTAGAATTAATAGTAATATCAACGGTTCCATCGTACTTTTTATTACCATTAAATCTTATAACATTTATATTAAAATTTTTTTGAATAGAATTATATATATCGTTCAATGAAATATTAATATTATATATCAAATCTTTGGATCTAATAAGTTTTTTATTATTAATACGAATTTCTGAATTATTATTTTGATTGTGCGATACTGTATTATTATTATTATTATTATTATTATTATTTACTTCGGTTTTATTATTCGGATTAACATTTTCAGATTTATCAAATTTACGTATAATATTAATAAATGTATGAAATTTTTTAGAAAAATTACCTTCCTTAAAAAAATCTATAATTTTATTAGTAATAACTTCTGGTGATTCTAATTTATTTATAGTCAAATTAAAGCAAGTTTTTATTGCTAAACGTACTTCTGGATATTTTTTAACATTATTGATATATTGAATTATAACAGATTTATTTGAAAAGAATGTTTCAAAAAGATTATAAGGATTATCGAATTCACTTTTATTATGATTAGCAATTCCTGTCATATCATACAAGTTTCTCTTTTGTATATCATTTAATATTTGATAAGCAATTGATATTTCTTTAAATTTATTGTCCGCAAATTCTTGATTTTTAATATTTCTATCAGGATGCCACCTTAAAGCTAATTTTTTATAAGATTGTTTAATTATATCTTGATTACATTTTTTATCTTGGATTTCCAAGACTTTATAATAATCCATTTAATAATATTATATACACTAAACTTTAAATGTATTGAAATATGTAATATTTATTTAGCAATAAAATAATCCTAAGAAATAATTAATTTTTTTATATATAAATTTGTATTTATATATAAAAAAATTGATTTTTTTATATAATTAGATTATATCTGTTAATTATATTAATAAATCATATATGATAAATTATGAAATTATTATGTGGCAAGAAATCAAATAATAAAAGTTTCTGCTGTTGGTATATAAAAAAAAATAAAAAAATAAAAAGTTTTATTAATGAAATGAAAGATATACAAGAAAAAGAAGTTATACATATAAAAGTCAATTATAAAACAGAAAAAGGTTTTGAATTTATAAAAGATTCATATGTATTGCGATGGGATTTTTATACATATGGTTTAATAAATAATTCACTTATTGCTGTATCAATTCCGATATATGATAATTCGGGAAATATAATTATAAATGAATTTTTATGTATTCCAAAAAATATATGTAATTAAACTAAATTATTAAACTAAATTATTATAATTCAGTTTAATAATTTTTTTTTATAATAGAATTAATTTTTATAAAGTTAAAATAAGATGATTTAAGTATAATATTTACAGTTTTTATAACATTTATTGGTTATAAATACAAATTATGTGGTTGATATTTATTTTAGTAGAGTAAATTTAGACCAATATGTATAAATTATAATCTTTAAAAATCTATTTTAAAAAATTGAATTAATATTATTACAAACTAAATAAAATCATAATAATGAATTCGCATTCAGAATACACTAGTAACTGTTTAATAATTAATAAATTATTACAATTAATTAATTATTATGAAAAATCTAAAAACGAAGAAAATAATAAAAGTTTAAATTTTAAGATAATTAGTTTTAGGAAAGCAATTAATAATATAAAGGCGTATAAATACCAAATATTATGTGTTGAAGATTTAAATTCAATTAAAGGAGTTGGTGATGGATTAAAAAAAAGGATTCAAGAAATTCTTGAAACTGGTAAATTGGAAGAAATTCAAAACGTAAAAAATAGTGAACAAAATGAAGATTTGGAAGTAAATGAAATTGAAAACTTAAAAAGAATAACTGGTATCGGTCCAAGTAATGCTGTAAAATTATTAAAACAAAATGTAAATTTAAGTATATTACTTAAAGATATTGAAGAAATTAATTATGATTTAAACCGTAAAAATGAAAAGGACAGTCTTAAATTATTAACTCATCATCAATTAATTGGTTTAAAATATTTTAAAGATATTGAAGTAAAAATTCCACGTAAAGAAATTATTGAATTAGATAAAAGCATCTTAAAATTAAAAAATTACTTAGACGTAAATATTTTATATAAAATATGTGGTTCATATAGAAGGGAAGCAAGTTTCTCCGGAGATATTGATATTTTAATTTCAAGAAAAGATATAACTAAAGATAATATAAAAAATGGTAATTTATTAATAGATTTCGTAAAATTACTTATAGCAAATAATTTAATAGTTGATAATTTGACTAAATTTGGTAATACAAAGTATATGGGAGTTTGTAAATTAAATGCAAACAGTATTGCTAGACGAATTGATATAAGATGTATACCATATGAATCATATATTCCAGCAATTTTATATTTTACTGGAAATAAGAATCATAATGTAAAGATGAGAAAATTGGCAATTAAAAATAATTATAAATTGAACGAATATGGATTATTTAGAAAAGATAATAATGAACAGATAATTTTAAAAGATGAAAAAGAAATATATGATTTATTCAAAATAGATTATGTTGAACCAAAATTAAGATTAAATTAATATATAATTTATTTATTATATTTATCCATAAAATCCATAATTTTGAATTTCAGTTTTGAATGAATTATCGTTTTATTATTCTTAATACTTTTTATTTTTTCAACAATTTCAATTATATCTTCATTTACATTTTTTTTATTTTTTTTAGTAATTATTATCAAATTGCTCAAACAATCGAAATATAATTCCTTCATTTCTTTATTATCTATTTCTTCAATATCCTTTAATATATGATTTAATATATCAATAATAATATCAATATTATCTAGGATATTATTATTAAATAACTCGCCAATTAATTTGAAACATCCAATATTAGAATTTTTTATTTTATTATTATTACAAAAATCATTATAATTTAAATTTTCGAAATTTTCAGTTGATAACATATTCGCTATAATATTATTACTTTTTTCCAATAACTTACATTTTGCAAATTTTTCATATTCACTATTTGTAAAATATATTTCTTTTAAAAGTTTAATGTATAATATACAATAATTATGTTGTTCTAAACATTTATCAAAGATATTATTAATAAATATTTCTAATATATTTTCATCAGTAATATATTCGGTTATATTTTTTAAAATTTTATTATAATTTTGTTCAGCTAGTTTATTCAAATTAATATTTATTTTCTTTGAAATTTTATCAATTTCGTCATGATACATAACCACATTCGTACGATTTATTTTTTTTTTCCAATTATTATCTTTATCATTTTTTTTTGTTTTATGTTTAATATTATTTTGGATTTGTTTTAATATTTCACTCAATAACTTATTTTCTTCAGAATTTATTAAATGTATGTTCTTATGTTTAAAATCAAATATATATTCTCTAGAATATTTTAATAAAGTATTAGACATTTTATATTACTTAAAAATAATATATAAATTAATTCAAATTTTATATTTAAGTTTTAAATAAATATAATAAATATTAATTATAGTTTAATTATGAATAAAATTTATAATTATCTTTTTAATAATCTCAAATTAACTGAAGAAATTAATATAGATAAACATATCAAACGCGAAATAGTTAAAAAAATATTAATTCTAAAAAATAGTAATAATACTTTTACCGAAAATATATATAATGATTTAGAAATATTTAAAGAAAATAATTTATTTTCTAAACTGAATTATACTAAAACTATATTTGGTGAACATTATTTAGAAAATATAATAAAAAATCCACTTAATAGTATTTCTGAATTAAATGATAGACAAAATATTATTAAATCACTTATGGAAAATAATATAAAATATAACGAAACATGTAGTTTATTAAATAAATTAAATAAATATGAAGACGATTTATTATGGTTTTGGAAAAATTTGGATCAAGAACAATCTGAATTATTAAATATGGTTTATTTTAAAACTAAATTTTTAACATGTATGAATAATAGTTCAGTTTGTTTGAGATTTTATAATTATTACCAACTAATTTTATTACCATTAATGGGTATACTTATGCCAATCATTTCATTTATTGCACCATATATATTATTACGATACAAAAAAATTAATATTGATTTCAAAACTTATTATAATCTTATGAATAAAGGATTATCTACGGTTGGTAGTTCATTTAATTTTATATTATCAAATAATCCTTCGAATGTCCATGTGAAATTGACCAAATATATTTCTACATTTTTATATGTATTATTTTATATAGGTGGGATTATAGGAAATATTCAATCTGCCCAAAATTTAAATAAGATAAATAATATAATTCATAAAAAATTAATAAATTTATCAAGTTATTTAGATTACGCATATAAATTGGATGAATTAATTAGCGAAGATATATTAAAATTAGATATCATTAAAAAAAAGATACCCGAATTATTTAATCCAATCTTTAAAACTAAACCTTGTATATTCTCTGACAAAGGTATAATATTGGTGACATTTAAAAAAGTATTAAAAAATAAAGATGAATTCAAAGAATTATTTCATAGAATCGGTATTATAGACTCATATATTTCGATTTGTAAATTATATAAAACACATGAAAATAAACCGAGTGTTTTTACTTTTAGTAAATATGTTAATAATAAACAACCTCAAATAGTTATTAAAAAATTTTGGCACCCACTATTGAATCCAAACAATGTTGTTAAAAATAGTATATCTATTGGTAAAAAGAATGATAAGAAAAATATAATATTAACTGGGGCGAACGCATCCGGTAAATCCACATTAATAAAATCAATTGCGTTATCAATTATATTATCTCAAACATTGACTATAACAAGTTGTAAATACATTAAACTTACACCTTTTACAATGATTAATACTTATTTAAATATTCCGGATTGTAATGGTAAAGAATCTTTATTTGAAGCAGAGATGCATAGATCAAAAAGATATATTGATTTATTAAAATCAATGAAAAAACATGAATTTGCGTTTGTGATAATGGATGAGATATTTAGTAGTACTAACCCAATGGAAGGTATATCTGGTGCTTATTCAATTGCGAAATTTTTAAGTGAATTTGAAAATAGTATTTCGATTATAACAACCCATTTTAATTATTTAACTAATTTAGAAAAAGATACAAATAAATTCTATAATTATAAAACTTTGGTTAAAAAAAAAGATGGTAATATTTTATACCCATACAAAATTAAAAAGGGGATATCTAAACAAAATATTGCATTGGATTTACTTAAACAGAAAGGCTTTGATGATAAAATAGTTGATCTTTCAAAAAAAATTTATTCAAAAATAATTAATACAAATATATAGTTGTGAGTTTAAATAATTATTTCTTTTTATTATTAATAATAATAATAATGATGAAAAATTTTCATTTAATTGGTTTAAGTGTAGTCATACTCTGTTGTATATATTTGGCTTATAGAGAGTTTAAAAAAATAAATGAAAAATTTATAAATATAAATAATCAAATTAATGATTTAAGACAAGTTACTTCTTCTAATTTGATTGAGTTTAATCAAGAAAATAAAAATACTTTGAATGATACAGGTATTTTAAAAAAAAATATTAATATAAATGACTCAGTTGATGTAAATAGTAAAATTTGTACAAATACTTTAGAGAAAAAATATGGGGATTACCAATCTGATTCGGAATCTGATTCGGATTCAGAAGAAGAATATGATGAGTATAGTTTCAATAATCCGGATGAAAAAAAAAATGATGAAAATACAAAAAATATAGAACTACAAAATAGTAGGGTTAATATTGACAAGACTTCGTATGATACTATTACAAAAGTTGAACATGATTCAGAAATAGTTGAAAGTGATTCAGAAATAGTTGAAAGTGATTCAGAAATAGTTGAAAGTGATTCAGAAATAGTTGAACTCGAAAAAAAAAATTTAAATAGTAATGAAATATATGTTAGTTCCGAAGCCGAATTTTTAAATTCGGCTGATATAACACCAGATGATAATATGAATAATATGGGTTTATATAGTAATATGATAGTTGATCTTAAGAATGAAATTAATAATATTGATAGTGGAGTGGACGATGATGAAGTTTTAGCGAATGAGTCTGTACATGACGAAGTAGTTGATGCACCAGTTGTTGATGAACCAGTTGTTGATGCACCAGTTGAAATTTACGAAGTCCACGAAGACGAACAGTATGTAGACGATGAACAAGAAGATGATGAAAGTGTGGAAGAAGATTTAAATAATAATTTTCATTATATTGAACAATATACAGTTAAGCAGCTACGAAACGAATTAATGAAATATAAAACTAAGGTACCTTCTAAAGTTAAACGGGGTGGTTTAATTGAAATGCTAAGAGTAGAATTAAATAATTAGATGTATAATAAATTATATAATTAGTTGTGTAATTAAATTGTGTAATTAAATTGTGTAATTAAATTGTGTAATTAAATTGTATAATTAAATTAATTAATTTTTAACTAAATACTAAAAATATTTTATATAGTATATTTATATATAATGTCAGATTGTTATAAAACTAGTAATAATAAATATTTTAATTGTCCCCCTAGAATGGCAGACGGAAGACATTTTACAGAATATAGACCTGGGTGTCATATTGAAAATTCGTTAAGGTCCGAAAATAATATAAATAATAGCTATCAATATAGATTATTTTTAACTCAGAATGCAAATTCATTAATGGAAACAAATCGTGCGTATGCTTGTCAAAAAAATTGTTGCGGACCTTGTAAAAAACCTTATGAAATTGGTACAATGCTTCCAGAGGAAACCCAGGTTAAATGTGACGGTAATCAATGTGAAACAATATTTAATCAGAAAGGTGGATTAGGTCAAGGAAGAATTTATTCTGAAAATAAATATGATTTATTGCCAGAAAGTATGCCAGTGAATCAAAAGAATAATTATTGTACTCCACCTGAAGATAATTTCAGATATTATCCATCTTCATCTAATTACAAAAATATAACAAGGTTAACTGTTCCAGGTGGTGGGAAAGACCTGAGTGGGGGAGATAACTCTGTTTATAATTAAAAAATTTTTAATTAATATTAATTAAAGTCATTAATAATATAATATAATATAAATAATATAAAATAATATATTATCTATATATAAAAAATGAATCAAGATTGGAGAGAAATTTATTTTAATAAATATAAATGCAAAGGTTCAATGATTGATAATGGTTTTGGAGATGTTATTGTAAAAGGTACTGTGGAAACAAAAACTGAAAACCCAACTATAATTTATTGGGCAGCAAATCCACCAAAATATGGTACAAGTTATACTGGTTCAGGTTTACCATATTATGATCCTATACAGGCATACGACCGAACCCCAAATAAAGGTGCGGTAGTTGCAGAAAATAGAAATTTTGAATTTAAGTTAAAATTTCCAAATGGTTACTATACAGGATTGGGTACCAATTATCAATCACCTCGTGTACATATTCGTGTTTGTGAAAAAAATTGTGAAAATAAATTGCACACCATTGTACTAGGATATGGTACACCATTTAGAACGCTTACTTATCCGCCTCCACCAAATGGAGCACCAAGAAGTGGACCAGAATTTTATTCGGGTCTAGAAAATCTACCTTTAAGAACTCAAGAACAAATATTAGTCGATAGTGGTTATCCACAAATAAATGAAATGCCTGAAAATTTTTGGGGGTTAAAGCCTCCTAAATAATATATTAAATATAAATTAGATATAAGATTATTAATTTATAAAAATATTTAAAATAATGGTTGGTTTAATATTTAAACAACGATTTATTAAAAAATGGATATAGACTATTCATATTATTATGGAAACGATTATAATCCATGGTTAAGGATAACTGATATCAATAGTGATATATATTTAAAATTATTTATAATAAAAAATTTTAAAAATAATTTTAAAGCATTTAAAAAAAAGTATATTATATATTCATTGAAAGGAATATTAGATTATGACACAATTGAAAAAATTTACTCAGAATATAATAATATTACGAATATTGAAAGTTATAATAATTGTATATTGAAAAATATTAAAAGGTATTTTAATATGAAATATTATAAATTATTCAATATTTTTTATTTATTATAGATAATAATTAACCAATTTTCCATCTATGTCCACAATTTAAACAACTGATAAATACGGTCATACTCTCATCCGCACTTCTAGTTTGTAATTCATAATATACGGTTTCGTTCTTTTTACAAATACTACATTTAAATTGGTCTGTTGCCGACTCTTTTTTACCTTCAAACAATACTTTATCTCTTCTATATTTTTCATCAATCAACACTTTCCAATTTTCTGGAAAAGTATTAATAGGTTTCATGTATGCCAACTCGTGTGGTTTAAATTCGTTATTTTTCAATCTATCTAGAAGGCGTGTATTATTAATATATGTGTCTTTTTTTATATTACTATATATTGACATAACTTTATGAACATATATATCTTTAAAATACGTATTTTCCCATTTTCTTATGATATTATTATTTTCTGCATAATCTAATGAAAAGTTATAAATACCCTTTTCAAGTCTCTTAGAAATTTTAACATCTAAAATAATTAAATCAAACTTTTGTATAATACTATTTCTCAAACTATTATCGGTTATGTTATAATTCATTTACTAAATATATAAAAATATATTTTTTTAAATAATAATTCAAATTTAAATAATATTTATATATTAGTTACTATCTGAACCACTATATAATTCTTTTTGAAGTTCGCTAAATATACTAACATCACTATCTATGGATTCCGTGTCTATATCAGAAATATCATCATTAGATGATATATCAAACCCGCCATATTTATCACTATAAAATCTTTCATACTCTTCAATTGATAGATTTTTTATTTTATTCTTTATATATTTAAAACAACAAATATCGCCATAAAATAATAAATCATCTATAGGTGGAGGTAATTCGTGTTTATTTTCATTTTTTTTAATGCCGGTTTTCCATCCATATAATAATATATCATAATTATCATTATCCCACTTACATATTTTTTCAATTATATTTTTCCCTTTAACTAAATTCAAATTATTTAATGATAGAATAATATTCTCTTTTTCATTTGTTTCAATCACACTTTCAATCAATGTTCCGTCAATTTGGAGTATAACAAAAGATACCATTTATTTGTTAGATAATATTATTTATAATATAATTATATTGTTATTTTTATATAATTTATATTTTTAAATTTTAAAAATAATAAGAATATATTTTAAATATAATATATTATATATAATTAATAATGGATTCAAGTGAATATAATGAAAATACAAATGATTCTAATTCTGACGCAGAAAGAATTTTATCACGATATCCAGATAGAATACCAGTAATTATAAAAAAACAAAGCGGCAGTTGTATTCAGGATGTTGATAAAAATAAATTTCTAGTTCCAAATCAATTGACTATGGGACAATTTATATATGTTATTCGTAAAAGAATAAAATTATCACCAGAACAAGGTTTATTCTTATTTTCTAATGGTAAATTATATTCAAATGATGAATTAATGTCAGTTATATATAATAAAGATAAATCACCAGATAAATTTCTATATGTAACATACAGTGGTGAGAATGTATTTGGAAATTAAAATATTTAAAGATATTAAATATTTAATAATTAATTAATTATGGTTGATGTTAAATGCAAGGTTTTCAGATTTTAATGTCACGGTTGAACACTTAGGTATATTTGTTCGAAATAATAATATTACACATAAACGAACTAAAAAACGACATTATCCTAATACAAGATATGGAAAATCTATAGATCAGAAAAACAGTTAAAAAAGTTTTATTCAAAGGTTTAAAAATTTAATCTTTCAAAAATTATATGTATTGATGAAACATCAATTACTGTACAAATGAAACCAAACTATTCAAGATGTGAATTATGAAAAAGGTGTGTCGCAAAAACGACAGATAATAGAGTTTTTAAGAAATACACTCTTGTAACTGGTTTTTCTTCTGAAGGGTCAGTTGCATATTATTTTTATGAAAATGGGGAAATTTCTGGTGAAAGAATGGTGTAGTTTTTAGATACATTTATTAATAAATTTAAAAGTCACCTTATTATAATGGATAATGTAGGTTCTTATCGTAACATTATTGTGAATGAAAATATTACAAAATCTAAAAATACTTTTTTATATTCAGAACATTATAGACCAAAGACAAATTCTTCAGAAACTTATATTGGTTATTTGAAAGAAATCTTGAAATTAGATAAAATTTCAATGACATTTAATCAACTTTAACAAATAAAAATGGTGAAGAAAATATTGAACTAGTTTCTCCTTGTTTTATAAAAGTTATGTTTTTTTAATTCTTTATTTTTTCTAACATTTTATTTTTCATTTATAATATAATTAGGAAAAAATCTTGGATGAGTTAATTAAAATTAATAATTTAGAAAAAATATATAATAATTATTCATGTAAACATAATTCTTAAAAGGTATAAAATGTTTATCATGTAATATAGTTTATAATTAAATATTTAATATTTAAAGATATAATAATAAAATTGATTATTATTTTAAAATATTTAATTTTAAAAATATTATGAATGACATAAATAATTATATTGAATCTTTTTTAAAAAAGAATAATGGTAAAAAAGCTTATTTTGAAATTAAATTTGGAAAAGTTATAAACGATTTTAAATTTAATTTAAATATCAAAAAAATAGAATTTTTAAATTTAATTAAAGAAATTAAAAAATTAACTAAATCCGAAAATATAAAATATTCTTCATTTACTAGATATTTATATAATAATTTACAATTAGATGCATATACCAACGGAATACAAAAATGTACATATAAAAAAGCTAAAGATATTTTAGATATAAATATGAATAAATACAAATATGATATGAAAATCATATCGAGTAAAAATAATATTCTTCCATCGCATATATTTACATGTAACATAAATTATGATTCAGTGTATAACGTAGAATCAATCTCGATTAATGATAATAAATTATATAAGATAGTATTTAATCAATGTACATATAGTCCAGATTATATAGTATATCAAATAAATATAGTTTTAACCAATTCAATCAAAGATTATAAATTAATTTGTAACAATATTATTGACATAATAAAATTAATTAATAATATAAATTAATTATAATTTATATTTTGAATTAAATTACTCAAAATTAACAATTAAAACATTTAAATTTTTTTTTTATACTAATATTTCCTTTAGTCGCATCAATTATTAAATCCAAAGTTGTTGGTAATGTAATATTTATAACAGTAATGGTTTTTTCACGAATACTATCATCCATATCTTTTATTATATTTTTGTCAGATATTATTTGTATAATAGTTAATATTACTATATCTTTTTTTTCTTCACCCTTTATATCTTTAACATCATCTATAATTTCAGCCAATGTTTTTCCTAGAACTATCCAATGTCCTGGTTTATTCCATTCATTATTTTCCCAACCTATAACTATATCTTTAGCATTTTCGTATAGTTTACGAATATGTTTGATATGAATTTCGTCCATTTATAAAACTAGTTACTATATTAGAAATTTAAATTTTTTTTTTTATTTAAAATTAAGTTTATATATTTTTAGTATTATATTTTCTCAATAGAATATATAATGAATATTTTATTAAAAACTTTATTCATATTATTAATTATATATGCAAGTGATAAATATTTACCGGCAGGTATAATATTCTTATGTCTTTTTATATGTTTATATACTATAAATAAAATAGATAAATTTACGAATAATGAAGAAGAAGAATCTGATGGAGATTTTATTATAGACTCTAAGTTTATAAGTAAATTGAGAAATTTACCAATTAAGATACCTGAAGATAAATTAAAATCGATAGAATCCACTATTAGTGGTTTTGGTGGAGAAATTCGAATCAACAAAAAAATATTAAATTTTGTGAAAGATAGTTTTACGAAAAATAATATTACTGAAAGTAATTATAAAGATGTTGACCCAAGTATATTGGGAAATATACGAGGAGATATATTAAGTAAAATTGGAGGTATGGTTGGATAAACACTTTATAGATTATAGAAATATTTATAATTAATTGGTATTAGTTCTTTTTTTATTATAAATCTATTAAATATTTCTTTATTCAATTGTTCGTGGGGTATAGCAGCTTCCATTCTTCTTGTAATTATTTTATAAAGATCAAATTCAGAATATCTTCTAACATCTTTACCATATTTATCAATTACCCAACTGGTTAAAAGTTTATATAAATTAGAATCTTTATTTTTAATTAGTTGGGGATTATCTTCAAATAACGTAACTGCAAAATAACATAAATCGAAACTGGGGTTTGGATTTACTTTTTTTTTTGAAAAGTCATTTATAGGATATGTATATTGTCCATATGCTTCTCCATCATAACTAAATACATCACTGAAATATTGTTTATTATTAAAATCAAATATTGCTCTACCAAAATCAATTATTTTTATTATTTTTCCATAAGTTTTAATTTTATAATATTTTGAGTTGATTCTATATATTATAAATTCTATATCAGTTTCCTTAAACATTACATTATTCGTATGCATATCATTATGGAAAAAATTAAATTTTTTCTGCAAATAACTTAAAGCATAACATAATTGAAATATGTATGATAAATATTTTTCTTCATTTATTACTGGGTCTTCAGTCATAATAGTATTTATAGTTCCATCTAGTTTTTCAATAATTATGGTTTGAATAGGCATATTATTTAATTCGATAAAAATTTCAGTATCTTCGTCAAAATAATTTATAAATTCCGATAAATCTATTTCATTTTTTTTATCATTAATTCGTTCTCGTGGTTCATAATATTTAACATGGTCACTTAAATCATGTATAATTTTATCATCCCTTGATAAATTATTAGACAGATTATTATTAGACAGATTATTATTAGACAGATTATTATTAGACAGATTATTATTAGACAGATTATTATTAGACAGATTATTATTAGACAGATTATTATTAGACAGATTATTATTAGACAGATTATTAATTTGTAATGATGTATTTTTATTAAAAAAATTTACTCCATTAACTAAATTCAAATCAGTTATCTCTATATTATTCGAATTTATTTCGGAATCATCGTTTTCTTCAGAATCATCGTTTTCTTCAGAATCATCGTTTTCTTCAGAATCATCATTTTCATCAGAATCATCATTTTCATCAGAATCATCATTTTCATCGGAATCATCATTTTCATCGGAATCACCATCACATGTTATATCATATATATTATTCATTTCAGATATACTATCAATATCCATATTATTGAATGAATTATCGATTAAATATGTATTTAATTTATTTTTACTAACTCTTTTTTTAGTTTTATTAATTACTATTTTAAATAAATTGTTATTATTTTTTAAAAACCAATCATTGGTTTTTATTGAATCGTATTCTTCGGTAATATTGTAGTAATATTTATCAATTAAAGCATTAAATCCTCCATAAAATAATGGATAATGAATCGAATTATTACATTCAACTTCTTTACTTATTAGATATGAAAAAAAATAATCTATATAACCACTATTATTAGTAGAATTAATCTTATTGCTGGTATATTTCTTTATTTTATTTTTGTTTAAACTAGGTAGCATATAACTGTTAAATGGCGAGTAATACCCCATAATGTAACCAATTGGCTCTATAAGTGGATTAAATTTAATAAATAATTTTTCTTTTTTTTTTTTATAATATTTATAATGGTAGTTTTTTCTAGTAATCGCTTCACAAACACTATTATACTCATATGGGTTATCATTATTTTTAATTGGTTTAAGTTTCTCTACGATATATTTACTGTTTAAAATACTATGTTTAAAAATATTTTTATTAATAAAATTTTTATATATAGGTATATATGTTTGTATATTTTCTAATTTATATATTTTAGTTAAATATTTATTTTTCCATGTAGTTCTTACATCATTATAAATATTATAATCTATATCCATTAATTTATCTAATATTATTATTAAATAATTTAAACTTATAAAATTGCGTAATTATTTATTAAAAATTTGTCTTTTATAATCATAAGAATGCCCAACTTACAATTACGTAAATTTGATATTCAAGGTATTAAAGATGGTTCAGTTGTAGTTTTTATAGGTAAAAGAGATACTGGTAAATCATTTTTGGTTAAAGATTTATTATATTATAAACAAAAATTACCAATAGGTACTGTTATTTCTGGAACAGAAGGAGCAAATACATTTTATGGAAATATAGTGCCACCTTTATTTATTCATGATGAATTTAATGCTACAATTATCAAAAATGTTGTTAAGCGACAAAAACAAGCAGTTAAAAAAATGAATGCCGAAAAAAGTGAATATGGATATACAAATATTGATCCGCGAGCATTTGTAATATTGGATGATTGTATGTATGATAATAGTTGGACAAAGGATACAAATATCCGAGCATTATTTATGAATGGAAGACATTATTTTATATTATTTATAATAACTATGCAATTTGCACTGGGTATACCTCCAAATTTGCGAACAAATATAGATTATGTATTTATATTAAGAGAGAATTATATATCTAATAGAAAAAGAATATACGAACATTATGCCGGTATGTTTCCAACATTTGAAATGTTTTGCCAAGTAATGGATCAATGTACTGAAGATTATGGTTGTTTAGTTATTCACAATAACGCAAAAAGTAATAAATTAGAAGAACAAGTATTTTGGTACAAAGCTACATCTCATAGTAGTTTTCAAATAGGTGCTGCTCAATTTTGGGAATATCATAGTAATAACTTTAATAATAATAACTCTGGTAGTGACGATGAGCTAGATATAACCTCAATAAGGAAAAAAGGACCAGTAATAACAGTTAATAAAACATATTAAATTATACTAGAAAATATGTATATTATTTTAATTTAATATATTATATAACATATCAAATTAAAATATAGATAAATAGTTTAAGTATTAAAGTAATTATCCCAATTAAGATTTTTATTCTTAATCGAATTATATTTATTCAACCAAGAATCTTCACCTTTAAATAAATCACCAAAAATTTCTTTAACATTGACCGGAGATACCTGTTCATCATAGAATGTTCTGGGGATAAATCTATATTCTATTTTTGGTGGTGGACATTTTTCAGTGGATTTATTATAACCAATAATAATAAATATAATACCAATTATAAGAATTAACAATGCAATTGAATTCATTGAATATATAATATTTTATAATATAAATATTTTACTATAAATTTTTTATTATATTTATATATTAATATTTATTCAATAATCTATAATTCCTTAATCATATTTTTTTGCTTAATCCAAGGGTCTTCTTCTTGAATATTGTCTACAATATTATTCTCCTTTAATGTTTTATTTTCTTCTAAATTTACATTTTCTTCTAAATTTACATTTTCTTCTAAATTTACATTTTCTTCTAAATTTACATTTTCTTCTAAATTTACATTTTCTTCTTTTTTCCTTAAATTT
>Ga0209713_10000611_pt1 | contig 20318 bp, 3 predicted proteins | sample ArcOceMetagenome_3_FD_187444 | JGI IMG/M metagenome (GOLD analysis project Ga0209713, IMG submission 187444) | Marine eukaryotic phytoplankton communities from Arctic Ocean - Arctic Ocean- Svalbard ARC20M Metagenome (SPAdes) (version 2) | ecosystem: Environmental > Aquatic > Marine > Oceanic... | reverse complement strand
AGAGCCACTGTTAGACAGTTGTGGCCAACACCGTTGGAGACAGGTGTTAGATCAGGCCAACAGCTCCTGACGGAGCTGTTAGCCAAACGTGATCTAACAGCGATCCAACGTTAGATCGTCTTCCCTGACTAGGGCGCCCGCGAGTCGGCGCCCGCTCGTAGCGGTCGTGAGGTCGATTGAGGTCGGAGAAGTTGTTCATGTATGCAGCGGGCGAGAGCTCGGGTTTAGGTTAGTGCATGCCGTTTGGCTCTAGGAGCCGCCCGACTGCGACAATCCGCCACCTCCGCTCGCGCCGCTCTGACCGCCATGGTCGCTCTGCCTTACCCCATTGAGGCTATTGAGGCGACGCGTTTGCCAGCGATTACCCCGGGGCCCTGCACTAGGGCGCCCGCGGGTCGGCGCCCGCTCGTAGCGGTCGTGAGGTTGATCGAGCTCGGAATCGCATACTTATGCATGCAGAGTTCCGAGAACACTTGCCAAGTTGCAACTGTCGGATCATGTCACAGTTCTCGCCGCCTGGCGCTGCGGCAGCGACGATCGTGTCGAGCGACGGTGCGGCTTGGTGCACGCCGCCGCCGGCGCGCGCCCCGCACGCGAATGGCGGCGTTGTCTCCTCGACGCCGTCGCACCAAGGAGTGGAGACCCAACTGGCCAGCAAGCGAATCGTGCCGACCTCGGAGGCCGACACCGAGCAACTCATTTTCAATGGCGCAATGGCTTCAGACTTGACGGGTGACGACAACGAAGCCGCCGCGGCGATCTCCAACGCGCCGCGCAAGGCGCTGAAGCCGGATCTTCATGAGGCGAGAGCGGGCCAATTTGGGCATGATGCTGCCGAGAAGCAGCACCGCCCGCGCCGCAACCGGGGCGGCGTGAACCAGCGGCGTCCGCCCGGCAGCACCTATCGATCCGTGCAGGCCGGAGGGAGCTGGACCTACACCCCGCCACCGCGCACCATTCCTCTTCCGCCGGCAGTCCCACCGCCAGGATGGCAGCCGCAGGAGGCCTCTCCGCGGTACCCGCCGCTGCCGCTGCCGCTAGTCAGCCTCTCGGCGCCGCCGCCGCCCGGCGCTCGGCACAAGGTGTACATCAGGTACACGCATGGCGTGGACCCCTTTCGCGCCGACGGAGGACCCCACCCGCCTGGTGCCCCGCGCCCACCGCCCGCGCCTGGCGCCCCGCGCCCACCGCCACCGCCAGGCGCCTCGCGCCCACCGCCACAGCCACCAGGCGCCCCGCGCCCACCGCCCGCGCCTGGCGCCCCGCGCCCACCGCCCGCGCCAGGCGCCTCTCGCCCACCGCCACAGCCAGGCGCCCCGCGCCCACCGCCACCGCCAGGCGCCCCGCGCCCACCGCCACCGTCGTGACGCCACGTGGGGCTTGGGACGCCCGCGACGTTGGCTCCGCGTTCCCGGGCGTGGACTAACAGTTCCTGGGCTAGCGGTTGCGTGGCATTCAACGCCATGCTGTTCTCCGGTGGCGGAGTATCAGTGCTTTCCGATCGGTGCCCGGGCCACACACCGGGTCCGGCTATAGTGAATCTGGTCTTCGTGCGTGCAACGGAGCCGAGGTATGTAATTGAGGTAAGCTAACAGCGTTAAACCGTTAAGGTCGTCATAATATCGGAACCCATTAGGAACAATTCGGCTACAATATGCTCTAGGGCTCAAAACCGCGTCCAAGTGAATGCACCATCGAAGAGAGCGTGCCCGAAAACCTAGCCGTAGGAAACAGCTCAGGTTTGAAGAGGAACCTTGCTCCTGGACTGTCCACGTGACCGTCCGTGATAGTATCGAACGTGAGCTGATATTACCCCCATATGCCACGTAGACAGTCCAGGAGCATCAAAGCTGAGTCGTTTCTAAGGTTATTGGACATGCTCTTTCAGATTATGGACCCCTGGGGATGTCGTTCTAAAGTGTATGCCCCAGAGGTCGAAATTTATCAAGTACACGATAGTATCGCTTTCGATACTGTACTTTTTGGAGTTTAAGCGTGTACACAACATCAGACAGAGTACCAGCTTAACAGGGTATTATCACCCAAAGGGCGCTAGTGATCACCCCATTGAAATTTTGATGCAACCAACACTTCGATATGGTCCGGACCCGTCCCGGAGGCAGCCCTGATCACGGCTGTGGCCGCGCCCTCCGCCGGCTCTGGCGCGCCCGCAGCATCACCCGCGGCTGAGAGCTGCGCCGGCTGCACGTGCTGCTGCTGCTGCTCCTCCTCCTCCTCGGCGAAGGCCGCCGCTTGCCGCTCCGCCTCCGCCTCGGCCGCCCGGCCCGCCTCGCTACCAGTAGACATTTTACTGGACATATGGCACTCCTGGCAACTTCAGATGTCTAGGACATTTCGCTGATTGTGACCACCAGCGTCGACGATCTATTTCTTCCTGAGACGGTCTAAACCAGTATACACATGCATACACAGAGTATCTATGACCACCAGCGAAATGTCTAAAAAGAAATAGATACTCTGTGTATATGTAAACTGGTTTAGAACGACACAGAGTAGCTATTTCTTTTGTCTAGTGGTTCCCCCGAACCCGTAACCGGCATCGGGTCGCGTGTTCGAGGCCGGACCGACCTTTTTTGATCTTTTCAGTCAACGACGCCGAGGACGCCGAGGACGAAATCTATCGATCCACAGCAAAATACCTTTTGTGTTGGAAACTCGGCCAGCCCGGTCGTCATAATCCAGCATGGAAGCAAGTTTCCCTTGGGCGGCCACTCTTGTTTTCATCTTTTCGCGGCCGACATGGTCGCACTGGACATATGTCTACACGTCCGCGAGAGGGTTGTGGGGCCGGGCCCACTGCACCGCGGAAAGGCCTTCATCGAGCCCCTCCACTGCAGGACAGCTGCTAGTGGACATGGAGGCGAGGTATCAGTGCCGCATGCAGCACGAACGGACGCGCGGCGGCTGTCAGGCCGTCCGCAAGTCGCCATCCGGCTCTCGTCGTGTACGGTTGGATTGACGTCGTCCGCCCTGGGCGTCCACGGCCTTGGAGTCACGTCGAGCGGTGCGAGAATATCAATCTACCCCTATAGCACACGAGGGGGAAGCAAGAGCCGTCGATCAGTTGCCAGAGGTGCATTGCAGGAGCGTGCGTTTGTTCCTCGCCGACGACACGTTCAGGGCTGGGCGTCGCGAGAAGTGAGCTATGAAAGCTGCTCTTGCGGATTCCGGACAAGTGATGGCACGCGGTGATATCTCTCAGCCTACACCGGTCCCCATACTGGATGGCTGAGCCGCACCGGCCATCACCTCGACGAAGGATTGGCGGGTCTTTCAAAGCAAAGTCGCGTCGCTCTAAGGGGATTAAGAGACCGCTGAGAAAACTAAGCCTATTTGGGGGCCCACAAGCCTGAAAACCGCTTGAAAACGTTTTTTTTTGTGTTTTCTACGTAGGGGGCCCGGACCCTCTGAGGTGGCGGGCGGGCTAACACTCACCGAGAGATCAAAAACGCCCCGCCCGGCTAGCGGCGCGTGGGCGCACACGCGTGGTCGGCCGACGAGACGGAGCGGCCCAATCGTTCGGCGGCTGATGCGGCGCGATGGGCGGTCGATCGAGTGCGTTCGGGTGAGGGTCGGTGGTGGGCGCTCGAGCGCGCACCTCCGGCGGCCACGCTGGTCGCCGAGCGCCTCGCTGGGCGCCGCTGGCTGCGGTCGGTCGGTGGGTGCCGGCCGCTTTCGTCACGGCGCGCGCGACGGCTGCGAGGCGTGCGGCGGCGTGTCGCAGAGCGGCTACGGCCACGTGGGTGCGGCGTTCTGGGCTGAGCAAGGCGTTCTGACTTCTAGTTCATCGGGTCGGGTCGTGGATCGCCAGCGCAGCGTTCGCCGCGGGCACGGCCGAATTGTATGTTTTTAAAGCCTGCAACATGTACTAGCGTGTACTCGCACAGAAAAAAGCCCGTTCAACCGCTCGCGCTCGTTCGTCTCCTCAGAAAACACCCTTGTCGAGCCGAGAGTTCACCGGCGCTGATGCGCAGCTCGCTGCTGTTTGTGCTTGGTCTGCACGCAGCCTCAGCCGCTTCCAATTGCCCTGACGCCTCCGACATAAGCGCGTGGAGCATCTACCTGGAACGGTGTCGCAATTTGCCGAACAAGGGCACAAGCCCGACCCAGACGCTCGACCCCGGAAACGAGCAGATCACCATCAGCTGGGCCTACATTCTGCAGAGCGGCGCACCAAGCCTCGCAGACTGTGTCACAGGTGTGTGCTCGCATGCGCACACACGCCACCGCCCGACCAGCATCCCTCACGTCGCTAGCCGTCGCCACGCTCGCAGGCTACGATCTCGACGTCACGCTGAACGACCGTGGTGGCACGGAGATAACCTCCCACAGCGAGGACAAGAACTACACGCAAATCGGCAACAGCAGCACGTCGCACGCCATCGGCAGCGTGAGGCCGACCTACGTGATGTCGTGCACCCTTTTCACGGTCGTCGATCTGAGCTCTAACGGCAGCGGCATCTGCCGGTACACTGGAGCGTCAGCCAGCTGGTCCCCGAAGCGTCAGGGCGACGCAGCGCCCGACACGATCAGCGATCTCACTGCGGATAATTCCGTGGTCGGCGGTCTGAGCTCCGACGACAAGAAGGCCTACGTCTACGTCGGCACCGGGCGATGCAACGCTGACCTCACCGGCTCACGGCTCGCCTACAGCACCTTCAGCCCAACGCTCAGCTCGTCCTACGGTGCCAGCGACGGCGACCAGGAGATCCCAGACGACTGCCGAGACAAGTGCGACGGCGCTGCCGACTGCGAGTTCGTCTCGGTGAGGAACGACGGCGACAATCAGTGGGATTGCCAACGGTGGCAGCAGAACAACGAGAGCACAGCCTCGGTCAACACGTGCGGCCGGATCGCAAGCGTCGACAACTACTCGCTCCGCGATACTACAGGCACCTTCTTCTCGTGGTGGCAGTTCGACGACGCTGGCAAGAGCTTCACGAGCCAGTCGGGCTTCTACGGCCGCTACACGATGCTCCAGTTCACTGTGCCGTCGACCAACGTCTACGGAGACAGCGAGGTCCCGGGGAGCGCCGAGGGCATCCTCGACATCTACATCCGGCGCGTGGACGACTCGGACGGCAGCTCCAACCCAGTCGAGTACAAGCTGTGCTGCACCGAGGCCTACGACTCCGACTACGGCTCGTTGACGGCCTGCGCCTCGTCGTCGGCGATCAAGTGGGTGCAGTACTCGACCAACAGCGGCACGAGCTTCAGCGACTCGGTCCTCGACGGCAACAGTCAGTCCAACTGCGTCAGCCATTCGGGCACTGTGCCCGATGGCTGCAACACCGACTCGCACCGCTGCACGCCGGGCAACGTGGTGCGGCTGTGGGTGGGCTGCACGCACAGCGACTCGCAGCGCGCGCCCGTCATGCAGCACGGTGTCGTCAACGACCAGATCCCATGCACGGCGGGCGAGGTGCTCACGCCGGGGACCGCCTACCGGTGGAAGGTCACTGCGCGCAACTACAAGAACGTGGACTGCTCCGGCTCCACGTGCGACACGCTCGACTCGACCATGCAGGCCTTTGGCCGCTGGTCGAACATCGTGCCGCTAACGCAGTCCCGCGCCACGCCCGACAAGCCGACGTCACTCGCGCTCGTCGCGGTTACCGCGTCGTCGATCCAACTGTCGTGGACGGCGCCGGCGTACCCCGGCGGCCTGACAGTGAGCTACCGCGTCATGTGCCGCGACGACCTCGGCTACCTCCGCGACCGCGTGTGGTCGTGGCGCCAGGCGGACGTCGTCGAGGAAAGCATCACGTCGACGTCGGTCACGCTCTCTATTGGCGTCGTCGCGGGCACGAGCTACACCTGCGGCGTCTCAGCGTACGACCGCGACACGGGCGCGGGAAAGTTCGAGAGCGACTACTACTCGGACGTCGTCGAATTCATCCAGACGTCCGAGGCCGTCCCCGACGCCGTCACCTTCGACACGACGTACGACAGTTCGGGGCTGCGCGATGGGGCGCTGCAGGTCCTGTTTGAGGCCGACGGCACGACGCAGGCTTTTGACACCAACGCGGCTACGTCGATCGAGGGTGACCAGGGCGGCGCGCCGATCACCGAACCTGCTGATCTGGGGCTTGGCTTGATGATCAACTGCAACACGCCGCGCCCCAACCGGGTGGAAAACAGCAAGGGCGGCCCGTCGCACTACCAGATCGCGGGTGGCGATTCCAACACGGGTAACGAGGTGGTGCGCACGACCTTTGCCATGGTGAGCGGCGACAACGGCGCCAGCGGCAAGTCCACGCAGGAATACCACCTCGTTACGACGGCCGACGACACGAACAATTGCAAGAACAACGCATCGTGCGCGGGCACGCGCGCCAAGTTTGACTATAACACGGCGTACACCTTCAAGGTGCGCGCCTTCAACGACAAGAACAGCAACGGCGTATACAACGATGGCACCGACGACAACGGCCCGTGGGTGTCGATCAGCGTGCCAACGGTGGTGTGGCGCCCCGCTGCGCCCAATATTTCCGGTTGCGTCCCGCTGGATCGTGCGGTGGTGGTGCAGTGGACGCCACCGAGCAACAACCACGGCTCGACGATCACGGCGTACATCTACCAAATCTGGCTGGCCACCGCCGGGACGTCCAAGACGACGACCACCTACCAGCCGACCGCTAGCTGCAGCAGCGCTAACATCAGCTCATGGTGCTCGCGCCACTACATGTGCAGCGAAGCCGAGACGTCGACCGTCACCACCGCCGCTCTGTCGGGCGGCAGCTCCGGCTCCGGCAATGACTTTGCGCACGGTGTCACGAGCGATACGACCAGCGGGTGGACTGCACCGAGCCCACCGGACTACATGGTGTCGGACGGCGCGGGCTCGCAGGCGAACCCGTGCAGCTCCGCACTTACCGGCGCGGACACACTCACGTTCAAGGCGAGCAACGGCTCGCCGCACGTGGTCACGGGCATGCCGGGCTCCGGTGTGACCGACCCAGCCGGCTCGGCGTGGCTGACGCCCGGCACGGCTTACGTGATGGTGATCCGCGCCGTCAACGCCTACGGCACCGGCTGGGAGTCGAATAGGTACTCGTTCACGACAGCGGCGGTGCCCGCGACGCCCACGGCCTCAGTGAACGCGGCCGATGGCACGAGCATCACGGTGACGTGGGCGGCATACAGCACGGACCGCGGCGCGACAACCGAGTACGAGGTCAAGATCGACGGCACGGTCCTGGGTAGCCGCGCCGCCGACAGCCAGACGTGGAACTTTGATGCCATCACCACCAAGGCTGACGTCGGCAACAGCACTTCCTACCAGTTCACGGGCCTCACGCCGCATAACCAATACGTCTTCAGCGTCAAGGCGCTCGCCGGGAGCTACTGGTCAGGCCCGTCGTACGACCATACCGAGCGGACGATCGCGCAGAATCCCGAGACGCCGGTCGCACCCAACGTCAGCACGGTCAGGTCCAAGGGCTTCGAGGTCTCGCAGTACATGCCATATCACAATGCCGGCGAGGGGACAGCTAGCTACATGCGCTTCATGCGCATCCGCTACTGCACCGGCGTGTCGTGCAGCGTCTCGACCAACTCGTCGTGCGGCACCGCAGCCAACCTCACTCTCGACTGCGACGTCATGGCAGGCTGGATCGGCATGTCCACAGGCACCGACCAGGCGACGAAAATACATGATTGGGTTGGCCTTGCCAAGGCGACGAGCTACACATTTGTCGTCGAGGTGCGCAACACACAAGATTTGTGGTCCGCATTTAGCCCGTATGTCACACAGGCGACGTGCGCCGAGGAGCCCGACGTGGTGGGCACGCCCGGGGTTGGCGTCAAGACCACCACGAGTATCACCATCACGTGGTCCGCGCCGGCTGACAACGGCGCGAGCATCACCAAGTATCGCGTCGAGTGGGCCACTTCCTCAAGCGGCCTAGGCTCTGGCAGCTCCCATGAGACAAGTGACGCGGCGACTAGTTACATTGTGACGGGCCTCCGGTCGGGCGTCGACTACTACTTCCGGGTGCGCGCGTACAACGGTGCGGGCGCCGACGCCTCGACTGGCGCACTCGCATCGTCCAATAGCGCCGGCAACACCTGCGGCTGCGAGGTGAACTCCGGCTGCGAGTACAGCCAGATTGCCAATCTCGACGGCTGGGGCGACTACTCAGCCGCGCTTGGGCCGGAGCAGACGGACGCGGCGCCGCCCGACACGCCGACCAACCTGAGGTTCGAGGTGTCGATCGGCTCCGGGCACGAGGGATACGACAAGAACCCCGGCACGAAGCTCAACGTGTACTGGGACGCGGTGACGGGCGAGGCGACTCGTGGGCAGCCGATCCTGCATTACACTCTGTACCACAACGTGCGCGACCCAACGGCGTTCGGCACCGGCGAGACCAGCGCCCTGCAAGGCGGCAACAACGCGGGCCCGGGCCTCGTGGCGCTGCAGACTTCGGACAACGCAACGCTGTTTTTCAAGTTCGAGACCGACGTCTACCCGTATACCAAGTACTCGTTCCGAACCTCCGCCACGACGAACGCCGGCGAGTCGGACTTGTCTGGTCTCAAGCTGGCGACGACGTTTGAGTCCGAGCCTTCGGCGATCGAAGACATTACCAAGACGTGCGCTGGCGGTGATGGCAGCTGCCCAAACAGCTTCCAGATCAACTGGAACCTGCCGACTCGCGCTGAGGCGATGGCGGCCGATTCCACCAGCGACGAGGGCACCGGGTCTGGCGCCCACCTGCCGAACGACCACGGGCTACCGATTCGCAGGTACGACGTCTACTACCGTTGCAGCAACCACGATGTCCTCTACTGCCCAGACCACGCCGACCCCGCCGCGGCCCCTGGCGGCGGGGGCAAGCTGGTCCACACCACCAACGGCAACCTCGGGAGCAATTTTTACAACTCACCGTTCAGCCAGTCGATCGCCGCCTACAGCACCGTCTCGCTTTGGGCGCTGCCGTGCGACCCCGACACGCAGCTCGGCGAGAACTGCACGTCGGAGCACTGCTGCTTGTACGAGAATACCGAGTACCAGTTCGCCATCCGGGCGTACAATGCGTACTCGGTCGACTACTACACCCCCAAAGCGGAGTGGGGTTGCCTCACTTGCTCCGGACTCTCGCCGATGAGCGAGTGGGCGCTCTTCTACACCGACTCGTCGACGCCGCTGGTGCCGCCGGTGGGCGACGCGCCGGCGTTGCTCAACAAGGGGACCACCTTCGTCAACCTGACGTGGTACGTGCCGAGCGCAGCCGACCTGGGGCGGACGCCGGAGATCTACCAGTTTTCGCTGCGGTACACGACGGCCATCGGCGTCAACGCGTCGATAGACAGCGACACGTACTGGCAGGGGCCCAACATCCTCGCCGACTTGTTCACCTCAGGCGCCAACCTGACGTACCTGGCGACGGGGCTGCAGCCGGGCGTACAGTACGAGTTCAAGTGCACCGCAACGAACACCAACGGCGAGGGCTCGCCGAGCCCAGCCACGCTCGTCACGACTGACGGCACCGCGCCCGACGTCATCGCGACGGTCGTCGCCTCGAACGCTTCCAACGTCTCCCTGAGCTTCAGCTGGGCGGCACCGGCGTCCAACGGCGACGCCATCTCCAGGTACGAGCTCGAGTTCTGCAAGACGTCGGACGGCGACGCGACGGGCTCCGCTGCCGACCCGAACGCCACGTGCTACCGCCTCGACACGGCCAACGGCGCCGTCACGTCGGTGCAGATGCCCGAGGAGGGCAGCTCGCTGGTGGGCGCCAATGCGTCGAGTGCGGCGGCGCTCGTCGTGCCGGGCGAGTGCTACTCGATGCGCGTGGTCGCCTTCAACTCGTACGGCAACTCGTCGAGCTGGTCGGCGGCGATGGCCGACTGCGTCGCGCAGACGGCCGCACCGCCCGACCGCCCGTCGTACCCGTCGTCCAACGACCCGAAGCCGGGGCTGTCGGCGTCGACGACGATGTACCTGACGTGGCAAGAGCCCGACGGCCACGGCTCGACGATCACGCTGTACGAGGTGACGCGCACCGGCCTCGACTTTATCAGCGCGACCCCGCTCGGCTGCTCGTCGTCAGACTGCAGCGCCGGCGGCGACGCCGCCACCGACGTGCAGACGGTGCAGGTGGCGCAGACGACGCAGCAGGCGGACAACGACCTGCCCCCCGACGCTGAGATCGTCTTCGTCGAGCTGAGCTCGGGCTCGCGACACCGCTTCGCGCTGCGCGCGTACAACGCGTACGGCTGGTCGGCGTGGAGCACCGACATCAACTACGCGACGACGGCGTCGGCGCCCGACACGCCAACAGCGCCGACCTACCTGGTCAACTGGGACGCGCGCGAGATCACACTCAAGTGGGAGGAGCCCGAGGACAACGGCGAGGCCGTCATCGCGTACGAGATCAAGTGCGACCAGAGCTCGCTGCTCGAGCTGACGACCTACCCGCAGCACCAGATGTTCGCGTGCGCGTCGTCGAGTGCCGACTCGTGCGGCCAGCTCGTGCTCGACCCGTGGCCCGAGAACACGACGTACAATCAGTACATCTTCGAGCTGCGCGCCAACAACATGTACGGCTGGAGCGGCTGGTCGGCGCAGACGATCGTCCCCACCTCCGATTCGGGCTCGCGCCCGTCGAAGCCGCTGATCGTCGGCGTGACGACGCTCTCCGACTCGAGCATGCGCGTCGAGTGGATAGGCGGCAGCGGCTCGGCGCAGGCGGGGCAGCCGCAGGGCTTCGAGGTGAAGGTGAGCGTCGTCGGCCAGGACGCAGCCACGGTGACTCCGTCCGACTCGGCGTCGGTCTTCACGCTCGACGTGACCGGCCTGCTGCCTGACACCGAGTACGAGGTGTGGGTGCAGGGCTACAACACCGCCGGCTACGGCGACTGGAGCGAGTCGATGACCAACCGGACCGCCACGGCGCCGCCGTCGCCGCCGCCACCGGCGCCGCCGCCGCCGCCGCCATCGCCGCCGCCACCGACGCCGTCGCCGCCGCCGCCGTCACCGCCGCCGCCCTCGTCGCCGCCCTCGCCGCCGCCGCCGTCGCCGCCGCCGCCAACGCCGTCGCCGCCGTCGCCGCCGCCGCCGTCGCCACCGCCGTCGCCGCCGCCGCCGTCCCCGCCGCCCGCGCCGCCGCCGTCGCCGCCGCCGCCCTCACCGCCGCCGCCGACGCCGCCGCCGTCGCCGCCGCCGTCGCCACCGCCGCCCTCGCCGCCGCCGCCGTCGCCGCCGCCGCCATCGCCGCCGCCACCGACACCGTCGCCGCCGCCGCCCTCGCCACCGCCACCGTCGCCGCCGCCGCCGTCGCCACCGCCGCCGCTGACGCCGTCAACGCCTCCGCCCGAGGCGTATCCGGGCAAGCCGACCAACCTCGCTGCCGGCGAGCTCATTGAGGGCATCTCCAACACGAGCCACCTCCACCCAGTGTGGCAGCCGCCGCTCGGCGACCCCAACCCGCCCATCACCTACTACGAGCTGCGCATCTGCGTGACGTTCGAGGTCTGCGAGGACGTGGCGTCCGACCGCGACACGTCGTGCGAGGAGAGCGTCACGCTCGACCTCGCCACGTGGGCCGGCCCCGCCGCCGGCTACTACGTCGCCGACTTTCTGGGCGCGACGCTCGTGCCCGGCCAGAACCTCACGTTCATGGTGCGCGCGTGCAACACGTACATCGACATCGCGCACGTCGGCTGCGCCGACGACCGCGTCCCCGACAACGCCTCGATGCCGGCGTGCCTGCGCTGCGGCCTATACGGGCCGGCACTGGCGCTCGCGACCGAGCCGAGCGTGCCGGGGCGGACCGTGCAAGCGGACACGGGCGAGACAGCGCCGACGGTCACCGCGATCAACGCGACGGCGATCACGGTGGAGGTGGGGGTGGCCGAGTACGACGGCGGTCGCGACCTGCTGCGTTACGAGGTGCTGGCGTGCACGGCGGCGCTCGACTCGTGCGATGCCATGCAGCCGCTCGCGACCACGACGCCGCCGCTCGTCGTGATCGTGCCGCGCGCGTCAGTCTCGCTGCAGTACGAGATCGTCTCGCGCGCCGTGAACGCGCTCGGCGACGGGCCGTGGTCGAGCGCGCTGGTGGTGCAGAGCGGCGCCTCCGAGCTGCCCGCGCAGCCGACGGGCCTCGCCGTGCGCACCAGCCCGGCGGTGGAGGCACGCGCCTTCTCCATCGAGTTCAAGATGCCGGCGGGCAACCTGTCGGAGAACATCCTCTTCTACCGCCTCGAGATGACCAACGTGCACGGCGACGGCGGCCTCGGTAACCCGCCCGAGGCGCCGATCGAGGTGTCGCTCTACGCCGCCGACCTCGACGGCGGCAGCACCGACTGCGTCGACGGCGATGGCTCGGGCGGCTGCACGGCGACCATCGCGGGCGGCGGCGTCGTGCTGCCCAACACGACGTACACGCTGACGATCAAGTCGCAGAACTCGCTCGGCCCGGGGCTGGCGAGCGACCCGGCGACGCCCGTGTTCACGACGCTCGCTGACGTGCCCGGTGTACCGAGCGCGGTGGCCATCGACGGCGTCGGCGAGGCGTCGGTCAACGCGACGTGGACGTCGTCCGCCACCAACGGCGCGACGCTCTCGCACTACGCGCTGCACGTGTGCGCCATCGACTACGAGACCAAGGCGGAGGCGCCGTGCTATGTGGACCGCCCCGCCGGCGATGCGAGCGGCGCGGCGGTCGACGGCCTGCCCGGCGGCGCCAACTACTCATTCGAGATGGAGGCGCTCAACGTGATCGGCTCGTCGGGCAACACGTCGACCAACCTGCAGTTCACGACGCGCGCGGTGCCGATGCAGGCGCACGTGCCCAAGAAGGTGGCTGCGCTGCCGGGCCTCTCGGAGACGCAGGTCATCCGCGTCGAGTGGGCGGCGCCGTTTGCCAACGGCCTCGACGTCCTCGCGTTCAACCTCTCGATCGACGGCGTCTACTACGAGGTGGCCGCTGCCGGCGACGGCGCGCGCACGCAGGAGTACAACGCCGGCCTCGAGCAGACCTTCGACCCGGGCACGTCGCACACCCTCCGCGTCGCTGCCTCCAACGCCCTTGGATACGGCGCGTGGAGCGACGCCGTCACCTTCGAGACGGACAAGGACATGCCCGGCACGCCGCCGCCGCCCGAGACGACCGAGGTGAGCAATCAAGAGATCCACCTGCGATTACAGCCCGCGCCGTATGACGGCGGCTCCGAGCTGGTCCGCTACGAGCTGCTCCTCGGCCACCTCAACGACAGCGTCGTCGAGGTGAGCATCGGCGAGCCCGACAACATGACGTACAGCGTGACCGACCGCGAGCAGGGCCTCGAGTACTCGTTCCGCTCGCGCGCCGTCTCCAACCTGCAGGGCGCCGACGAGGCGCGCGCGTGCCCCGAGCCGCCAGACCGACAGTGCCCTGGCGCATGGTCGGAGCCGCTGGTGGTGGCGTCGGTCACGTCGCTCTACCCGAACACGCCGCGCGACCTCGCCGTCAAGAACGCGAGCGCGCGCGCCTTCAACATCACCTTCAACATGCCGCCCGACGCCGACTCCGACGGCGTGCAGTACTACCTGCTCACCGTCGAGGGCGCCGGCGAGGACAAGAAGTTCTACACGCCGGCGTCGTGCCGCACCGACGTGGCGCCCGACGGCTTCTGCGAGGCGGCCATCGACGCGGGCGTCTTCCATGAGATCGCGCCGGCGACGCGGTACAACCTGACGCTACGCGCGCACAACGTGCACGGCCCATCGCCGTACTCGATCAACCTGGTCACCGCGCAGACGCTGCCCGACGTGCCCGACGCCGTCGCGTCGCTGCTCGCCAACGTCACGAGCAACACCTCGATCGCCGCCGCGTGGGCGCCGCCGGCCGACAACGGCGACGACCTCGACGGCTTCGTCGTGACTGCTTGCGAGCTGCCGTACGATGAGGCGTGCGACCGCGTCGTCACCGTGAGCTGCGCGGCGGGCGGGGGAGGCGCGTGCCACCGCGTGAGCGTCGGCGGCGGCGCGGCCGACGCGACGCTCGCGAGCCTGCCGCCCGGCACCAACTTCACCGTCTCGATCTTCGCGTCCAATGGTGTCGGGGCCTCGGCCAACACGACGGCCACGCCGGACGTGGTGACGACGCTCGACGTGCCGCTGACGGGGCACGCGCCGTTTCTGGCGCTGCGGCTGCCCGGCCTCGACTTCACGACGTCGATCCACATCATGTGGGACGCGCCGTACCCCAACGGCCTGCCGCTGCTCAACTACTCGGTCGAGTGGGAGGAGGTGGGCGGCGCGGCCGGCACCGGCACCTACCTCGTCGACCACATCGATGGCTACGCGCCGCAGTACTCGCAGTCGGGCTTCTACCCGGGCACCACCCACCGCTTCCGCGTCGCGGCGCTCAACGCGCGCGGCGCCGGCCCGCCGTCGAGCTGGGCCGCCTTCACAACCGACACCGACGTGCCGGGCGTGCAGCCGGCGCCGTCGACCGTCGAGCTGATGGCCGACGTCGTCCGCGTGCAGGTCAACCCGGCGCCGCACGAGGGCGGCTCGCCGATCCTCTACTACGAGCTCGAGCTCGCGCACGCCAACCACACCCACCACCGTGTCAACGTGTCATCGTTCATGGGCTACAACGTCACCGACCGCGACCTCGGCACCGAGTACGCCTTCCGCTCGCGTGCGATCTCGGCGCTCGGCGCGTCGGGGTGGTCGGACGAGCTGGTGGTGGCGTCGCTCTCGTCGCAGCTGCCCAACATCCCACGCGACCTCGGCGCGGAGGACGTCGAGGCGCGCGCCTTCAACCTGACCTTCCGGATGGCCTCCAATGGCAAGTCGGACGACATCAAATGGTACCTGCTCACGATCGCCGACGCGGCAGGCGCGCAGATCGGCGACACGAAGAAGCTCTACTTTGCCTCCGGGGCGGGCAGCCTGGCGGTGGGCGACGACAACAAGTGCCGCCCCGGCTGCGAGGCGAGAATCGACGGCGCCGTCCTCGCCGCCATCGAGCCCGCCACAACCTACGTGGTGACGCTGCAGGCGGAGAACGACGTCGGGCCGTCGACGGGCTCCGATAACGTGACGGTCACGACGCTCGCCGCGCCGCCCGACGCCGTCGGCAGCGTCGCCGTCACCGTCGACTCGATGACGTCGATAGCGGTGGCGTGGCCGCTGCCCGCCGACAATGGCGCCACGATCGCCGCCTTCCACGTGCACATGTGCGAGGTCGCGTGGGACGCGTCCAACGCGTCCAACGCGCCGACTGGCGACTGCATCACCGAGACGGTCGCCGGCCCGTCGGCGGTCGGCACCACCCTCATCGGGCTGCCGCCCGGCACCAACTACACGGTGGCGGTGGGCGTCGCCAACGCCATCGGCGCCGCGCCCAATGCGTCGGCCGTCGGCATCCACACGACGCGCGACGTGCCGCTTCAGGGGCACGCGGTGGAGCTCGTCACTCCGCGGCTGCCCGGCATCGACCACGCGACATCGGTCCACGTGCAGTGGCACGCGCCGTACTCCAACGGGCTCGACGTGCTGCGGTACAACCTCTCGATCGACGGCGCCGTCGTGACGCTGGAGGAGGACGGCTCGACGCCGCAGTACGCGCAGGGCGGGTTCGAGCCGGGCACCGCGCACACCTTCGTCGTGCGCGCGATCAACGCCCTCGGCACGGGGCCGTGGAGCGACGCCGCCGTCTTCACGACCGACTTTGGCGTGCCCGGCCAGCCACCGCCGCCGACGTGCTCGCTGCAGGGGTGCGAGCTGACGTCGGAGACGGTGCTCACGCTCAAGATCTACCCCGCCGCGTACACCGGCGGCTACACGGTCATCCGCTACGAGTTCGAGGAGTCGTACGCGCTCGGGGGCAACTCGGTGCTGCGCGTGCACGCCGTGGGCGCGAGTTGGGCCAACGCCGCCTCGGAGCTCGTCGACGTCGAGAGCTACCAGAAGGACGCGACGTACAAGTTCCGCACGCGTGCCGTCTCGCAGGACGGCAGCGGCACCGAGTACGTCGGCGCGTGGTCGGACGTGTACGAGGTGCTCGGCAAGTACACCGACCTGCCGTCGGCGCCGACCGGCCTCATGTCGGGCCTCGCTGCGCTCAGCGTCGCCGCGGACGGCGGCGCCGCGTTCCTCAACGAGACCAACCCGGGCCACTGGGCGGTGGGCGACGTCCTCCACCTCGCGCGCGGCCTCGACACGTACGAGACGGTCACGGTGGCCGGGTTTGGCTCGGTGCTGCTCGCCGCACCGCTTGCGCACGACCACGCGATGGGCGAGGAGCTGGCGTGGCGGCCGCCCGTCTGCGCGTTCGCCACGGCACTCGGCCGGTGGGCGTGCGAGTTTGGGCTGACGTGGGCGCGCCCCGCCTCCAACGACACCGCGTCGCACGAGGTGCAGTACGAGGCGGCGGCTCGCTACTGCGACGACGAGTTCGCCGGCGACGCCGTCGGCGGCGACGTCGGCTCTGGCGCCGCGGCGGGCGCGTGCGAGGACGCGTGCACCGCCTCGAGCGTGTGTGTCGCGACGCCCGAGGTGGACGAGAGCGGCGTCTACCTGACGGACGTCGTCGGCTGCAGCGTGCGGCTGTGCACGTCGATGCTGCAGCTTGCGCCCGCCACCAACTACACGGTGGCGGCGGTCTCGCGCAACACCGTCGGGCCGAGCACGCCGAGCTCCGCCGTGCTCGTGCTCACCCCAGCGGCGCCGCCCAACCTCGCCGCGGAGCTCGCCGTCTCGAGCGTCAGCGAGGAAGCGCTGTCGCTCCGCTGGACGGCACCGTCCTCCAACGGCAAGCAGATCGCGCGCTATGTGGTGCACGTGTGCGACGCCGAGACGGGCGCGTGCCGCGTGCAGGTCGTCGAGCCGCCGACGGAGGCGGTGTCGATCACCGGCCTCGCGCCGGGGCGCAACTGGACCGCGGCGGTCGACGCAGTCAACAGCGTCGGCCACAGCGGCAACGCAAGCCTGAGCTGCGGGGCGCCGCCGTGCGCGACAACGCACGCGGCGCCGATGCGTGGCAACACCCCGTTCCTCGACGAGCCGCTGCCGGGGCTGCCGCTCACGACGACGCTGCTGGTGACGTGGGTGCCGCCGTTTGGCAACGGCCTCAACCTCTCGTCCTTCGACCTGGACATCGTCGGCTCCGGCGGCGCGCCTGAGGTGGTGAGCGCGCCGATCGACGGCTCGTCGCCGCAGTACCTGCACTACGACCTGGTGCCCGGCACGCAGCACGCCTTCCGCGTGCGCGCGCGCAACGCGCTGGGCGCGGGCAACTACTCGGACGCCTTCGTCGCGGCGACGGCCGACGACGTGCCGGCGGTGCCGCCGCCGCCGGTAGTGACGGTCAGCGGCACGTCGGTGACGATCCAGCTCAACCACTCGGCGTACTCGGGCATACTCGGGCTGACGCTCGAGGAGCTGACCTATCAGCTCGTCGAGGAGCAGCTTGGCTCCTTCGAGCCACCGACGGTCCTCAACCTCTCCGGCAGCGGCTCGATGCGCGAGGTGCGGCTGCGCGAGCAGACGCAGGACTACACGTACCGCGTGCGCGCGCTGAGCGGCGTCGGCGCCTCGGCGTGGTCGGAGACGACGACGGTCGTCAACGACTACACCAACGTGCCGACGATCCCGATCAACATCAGCTCAACGCCGACCGACGACGGCGGCGTGCACCTCACGTGGTCGATCGCGGCGACGTCGAAGAATGAGGGCGCGCGCTACCAGCTCAAACTGCAGTGCGTCAGCGCCGTTGACGGCTGGACCGACAACTGCACCGACCTCGACCCGTCGATGAGCGCCGCCGCCAATGTCGAGGCCGACGCGTGCGCCGCCGAGCCGGTCGACGGCTACTACCAGTGTGCAGTGACGGTGGCGGCCGCCGACGTGACGTCGTTCGCCGAGTACGGCGTGCAGGTGGCGGCGTCCAATGACGCGGGCTCGTCGCTCTTCTCGACGGCCGACAGCGTGCAGACCGTGCAGACACCGCCGAACACGCCAACGCAGCTGCGGATCGGCGTCGTCACGGATGCCATGCTCGAGCTGACGTGGCTGGTGCCGCCGCACAACGGCCCCGCGCTCCGTGGCTACCTGCTGTCGTACCAGGCGGCCACCGAGAGCCACCAGACCTCCGACGAGGGCGACATCGTCGTGGTCGCCGACGCGACGGCGGCACCGCTGCCTGTTCACCAGCTGAGCCTCGACATCTCGGGCGTCGCGCACGCGGTGGCGCGCAGCTGCGACGAGATCCTCGCGCCATCGGAGCCGGTCGCCGAGGGCACGCCGATGTCGTACGTGCTGCGCGACGCGCTGTCGGCGGGCACCTCGTACCAGATCAACGTGACGGCGTGCAACGCGCTCGGCGTCGGCGAGCCTAGCTGCGTGTGCGGCGGCGCCGCGTGCGGCGCCGTCGTCGACGGCGTCGCGGCGAGCGGCTGCGCACTCTCGCCGCGCCCCGCGCACACGCACGCGCCGCCCGACCAGCCCGACGCGCCGACCGACGTCATCGACGGCACGCTCGACGAGCGCAAGAAGCGCGAGATCTTCTTCGAGTGGATGCCGCCGTACGACCACGAGGATGGCCTGCAGGGCACGCAGCTCGAGGTGGCCGAGGCGACCGCCGCCAACGGCTCGGCGGCGGAGGTCGTGCGCTCGTTCGCAGTGGCGAGCGCGACGACGACCTTCTCCCTCGCGGGGCTGCAGCCGGCGACGCAGTACCGCGCGCGGCTCCGCTCGAACAACTCGTACGACTGGAGCGCCTGGTCGCTCGACGCGTGGCTGTGGACGCGGCCGGACGTGCCAGTGGCGGTGCCCGTCGCGTGCGACCCCAAGCTGGCGAGCGCCTCGCATCTCTCGATCGATGTGCAGGGCGCCGACGAGAACGGCCTCGCTGTGCTCGAGTACCAGCTCAACATCTCGCGCTACCCGGGCGACGGCCTGCCCGAGGACGGCACGTACGGCGGCGACGGCGCGACAGCGCCGACGGAGCTACTGCTGTACGCGACGTCGGTGGACGCGAGCCGCGACGCGCGCAGCGTCGAGGTGACTGCCGACGATGTGACGCTGTTCACAGCGCTCACGCACGGCACCGACGCCAACCAGACGCTCGTCAAGGAGACCAGGTACGGCGTGGTGGTGCGCGCGCGCAACGGCATCGGCTGGTCGGACTGGTCGGCCGTCACCAACTGCACGACAGCCGCCGAGGAGGCGCCCGAGTTCCCGTGGATCGCCGTGATGGTGCCGGGCGGGCTGGGCATCCTGCTGCTCATCGGCGTCGTCGGATGGTGTTGGCAGACCAACAAGACCAAGATCATCGCGCCCAAGCTCAAGAAGAAGGACGTCAACGACGAGCCGCTCAAGGACTTTGTGACGCACGACAACGCGGCGATGGAGGACAACGACCCCGAGGTGGTGATGAACCCGGTGCTGCTCGCACGGATCGCGATGGAGAAGGAGGCCAAGCAGGGCGCCAAGCACAAGAAAAAGGGCGGGCTCGGCAAGACGGGCGGTCTCGCGCGGCTCGGGCTCGGAGAGGTGGCCGCCGAGAAGAAGAAGGAGAGGCCGGTGCAGGAGCAGGTCGACGAGTTTCTGGAGGAGCGCGGCGTCGACACGCAGCGCCCCGGCGGAGGGGGCGCTGGGCCGAGCTCTCAGCCGCGCGGGCCGGTGACCAACCCAATCAACGACATGGTGCACGTCGTGGTCGACGAGGGAAAGACCTCCGCCGCCGCTCGCAAGGCGGCGTCCTTCAAGGGCATGCGGACATCGGTCAAGAAACTCACAGAGAAGTTGTGAACTGGATTCCGCGGCTTTTGAGTTTCGTGCTTACGTGTTACGTCCCTTAGGTTCCTTGGCTCCCGCTTGGCTCCCTTCCCCCAGCTGCGGCGTGTTCCTGGTCCTGCACGCCCCAGTGGCCAGTGCACCCTCATCCAACTCGTCTACTCTACTTTTCCCATGCCCCTTGTCCATGTGTCGTTCCTCGGATATGGCCTGCATTCGGCACGCCCGCGTCGCCACGAGGCACGAGGGGGAGGCAGGGCGGCACGGGGAGGGGGCGAAGGGAAGCTGAGTAGCCAGCAGCTGGCGTGGGGTTGACCTAGATGTTGCATACGGGGTCGCTGTTTACGCTGTTTACGGGCGCGTATACGCATACATACCTTTTTGGTGGACCACTTGCAGGCCGCGCATCGCGCGGCCTCGGCCATCGCTGCCATGCCCCACGTAGCGGCGTTCAGTCCGCGTGCCGTGTCGTGCTCGGATTTTCGAGATTCATCTCTGCTCGCGCGTAGTGGCCTTCAACGTGGGGAATAGGCTGTGGGATGGGACGCCGGCCGCA
>Ga0209713_10000608_pt1 | contig 20347 bp, 10 predicted proteins | sample ArcOceMetagenome_3_FD_187444 | JGI IMG/M metagenome (GOLD analysis project Ga0209713, IMG submission 187444) | Marine eukaryotic phytoplankton communities from Arctic Ocean - Arctic Ocean- Svalbard ARC20M Metagenome (SPAdes) (version 2) | ecosystem: Environmental > Aquatic > Marine > Oceanic... | reverse complement strand
ACGACGGGCTGCGGCTGCGCGCCATATCGTGTGGAAATTATGCGGCTTGCCGAGGCAAGGGACATCCGTGACGCCGCGTAAGCCAGGTGCGGTGGTTCAACCCCCCTGGCGACGGGCAAAAATGGTCTGCGTCACCGCCTTGGCGAACGCAGTTCGGCTCTCTCAACAAATCGGCGCCTCGACGAGCCGTTAGGTCGTAAGCATCCGTGTGCATGCGCATGCACTTGCTGCGTCGTGTGCGTGACCTTCGACAAGAAACTAGGCCAGCCATGGCTGAGGCGTCGTCCGCTTCCCACGGCCCGTCACCCGGCCTCACGCTCGACAGCAACGGAGACCTCAGGTCGGATCGGCTTGATCGGGAGGCGGCGGCGCTCCGAGATCGCACCCGGGCCATGCGCATCGCCTCGGTGTCGCGAACCAGGGCGGCGGAGCTCGACGACGGCGAGATAGGAGACGCACGGCAGCTGGCCGTCCGCGTGGCAGCGCTGGAAGACGCCCTCGCGGTCGCGCAGGCTGCGATTGCGCACCTCAAGGGTCTTGCCGAGGGCGCTGCCGCCGCGGCCGCGAGCCTTGCGGCTGCGAGCCAGCAGGCGCTGCCGCTGCCGCCGCCACCCCAGCAGATGACTCCAGGCACACCGCCGTCGCTCAGGCTCAACTCGCCGCCGGCGCAGCAGCAGCTCCAGTCGCAGCCGCCGCCGCAGCCGCAGCAGTCGCATCAGCAGCCTGCGCTGCTGCAGATGCAGCCGGCCAAGCAGGCGCCGCCTCGAGAATTCGACCAGACCTGGCAGTTGCCTCAGCCGCTGCAGCCGCCGCAGCTGCTGCCGATGCAGCGCGCGCCGACGCCTCTGCACAGCGAGATCATCGGTTTCGTTGACTCCAACGATCGCGGCGTCCAGCAGCAGCTGGCGCTGCGTCAGGAGGTCTTCAACCGGATCCTCTCTCGGGTGCGTGAGGCGTGGCCGCTGTGCGAGGTCGCGTGCTACGGCTCGATGCCGGCGATGCTCTGCACGCCCGTGTCCGACATCGACGTCGTCGTGCTCAACGCTCCGGCCGCGCCCGCCTCCAACCTCATCCACACGTTGCACACGCTCTTCCAAGGCGAGGCGTGGGTGGTCGGCGCGACAGCGCTCGCGCACGCCGAGATGCCGCTGCTCAAGCTGCAGTGCTGCTGCACCGGCGGCGACGGCAAGGGCGGCGCAGAGGACGACGACCCGACGACGCCACCCGCGTCGATGCTCGACGCCGACATCTCGGTGGCCGTCGGCTTTGACCACCAGGGCATCGCCGCGACCAACGTCGTACGCAACGAGATGCGCGCACTGCCGGCGGTGCGGCCGCTGCTGCTGGTGCTGAAGACCTACCTCGGCAGGCTCGGCCTCAACGTGACGTACACCGGCGGCCTATCCTCGCACGCAATCTTCCTGATGGTGCGCGCCTACTGCATCGCCGTCGCTGGCGATGCCAGCGGGGGCGGCGGCGGAGGCGGCGATGGTGGTGGCGGCCCAATGAGCGACCTCGGCTCGACGCTGGTGGGGCTGCTCTCGTGGTACTCGGAGTTTGACTACGCGCACGTGCGCATCGCGTGGGACGCGACGCAGCCCTTCCAGCCTCGGCCGCCCCTCGCCGCGGCGCGCGGCTACTCACCGCCCCCGCTGGTGGTCGAGGGCTTTGACAGGCAAAACGTCGGCGCCAAGGCGTTCGCGGTGGGCAGCGTCGTCAACGCCTTCGGCCGCGCGCGCGTCTACCTCTGGCGGGCGGCACGCTTCGTGAGCTGCTCGAGGCACCCCACGACGTGCTGAGGCTGCCGCTGTCGCAGCTGCAGACCGGCCCACCGCACCACTACACCTCCCACCACCCGCACCACCACCCCCACCAGTCCCACCACCATCACCAACGCCAACACGAGCTCGGCTGGTGGCCGCCGCGGCCAGCGGGCGTGCCGTCGCCGCCGCCAGCTGACTGGTCGTTTGGCCACCCGCACGGTCACGGCCACGGCAACAGCAACGGCGGCAACAACCCACGCTCCCACCACGGATCGCATCATGGCTCTCACCATGGCTCCGACCAAGGTTCCCAGCTCGGATCGCAGCCCGACTCTCAACCGGCCTCGGGCACACACAGCCCCGTGCGCTCCCCGCCGCAGCCGCCGCCGCAACTGCAGTCGCCGCCCTCGCCCAAGCAGCTTCCTCCCAACCTCACCTTCCCCACCGAGGCGACCAACGGCACAGCCGACGCCCAAAGAGACGCCGCCGAAGGTGGGCTGAGACCAATTCGTGCGGACCTCGACGGCAATGGGACGCCAGCCGAGCCGAAGAAGCATCGTCGGCCTTCGCCGTGCGCCGCGCCCGACATCAGCGCTCCCGCACCGGCGGCGGTTGCTGCCTCCTCTGACGCGGAGGTGCAGGAGGAGGAGGCCAATGCCAAAAAGGGCGGTCCGACCTCGTCCAAGGCGGCCAAATCCACTACGGCCTCGGCCGGAGGCTCCGTCGACCCCGTCATTCGATCAAAGCGAAAGCACACCCTGGAGGAGGAGCCGGCGGCAGCGACGAAAGTGGTCTACGCCGACGCTGGAGCGACCGAAGCCGAGCCGCCCGCTGCTACCACCGACGTGACCGCGCCGGCGGCCGCGCCCTCGCCCGCGCCGCGCGAGAAGGGCGGCAGCAAGGGCGGCAGCAAGGGCGGCGGCAAGGGTGGCGGAGGCGGCAGCGGCGGGGGCCAGGCGGGGGCGGATCGCGTGCTGCCACCGGATTTGCTCGAGTGGCAGATGCTTCAGGAGGGCATGCTGGAGAGGATGCGCCATTCGATCGAGGAGCAGGTCACCAAGGGCGAGGCGCAGACCAAAGGGCTCAAGACGCTCGTCGAGGCGCAGATGCGCAAGCAGTGCGAGGTCGACGAGGCGATGCGGGCGCACACGACCGTCATCACGAGGGAGGTGTGCATGTGGACGCGCCGGTACATCAACGCCAAGGTCGTTGAGCTCGCTGAGCTCAACCAGCTCAAGCTACCGCCAAGGCCCAACGGGAAAGAGAGCGACGCCGTCGCCGTCACTGCCAAGGCCGAGGTGGGCAGCCCCTCGTCAGACCGTGAGTGAGAGGGCAGCACGGCGGAGTCAAAGTAGTGACTAAAAGAAAACCACAACAAACACAGAGACCGCTGATCAAAACGAGACCAAACACTCCGCGCTACACACTACTGTACACTCCGCGTCGTACACTCGCCACCCGATCTGACGAGCACCACATACAGACCGCAGCCAGATCTCCATATCACGTGGAGTGGAACTCTTCGATGAGCTGGCGAAGTGAAATGGCCGGCGTCAGATCCTTGCGCATCAGCTCGGCACCCGTCATCGGAGACGTGTCGTGCGTGCGCAGCCACCGTTCGATGGCGGTACGCTCATATGTGTGCCCATCGACCGTCGAGACCGGGTCGGTCATGACTTCGCCGGTGATTGGGCAGAGGAACGGCGCGGGCATGCGCGCCTTCCACCAGCGCGACGGGTCGCCGCGCAACCGCGCCAAGCGGACGAGCTGCTGCACGCCCCAGAGGAGCAGCCCCGCGGCGCACACGAGCACGGGCCACATCAGCACGGGCGGCATCACCCGCGTCAGCGGCCTCAGCGCGTCGTGCCCCTCGTCCGTGTCGTTGGCCGCCGCTGGCGTCTGCAGAAGCTCGAGGGGCGCCGGGAGGAAGATCGCGGCCACGCCGGCCAGCGTCGCAGCGACCAACAGCCCCTCGAGCGGCAGCGCCCTCGTCCTCGCCCAGTCCGGCGACGCGCCGGCCGCGGCCGCCGAAACGCTCGGCGCCGCCGTCGTCGTAGCCGTCGCCGTCGAGGAGCCTGCGCCGTCTGCCCCCCGTGCACTCGAGCCCGTGGCTGGATCGGCGCCGAAGGGCGACACCGGCTCGCTCTGTGAGCGCAGCACGGGTGACGGCGGCTCGTCGAGGGGAGTCGGCTGGCGAGCCGGCGAGCGGGGCTCGGTGCGAGCCGACGTCCACGCCGGCCGCGGCCGGCGCGCGGCCGCCTCGAGTGCGAGCATCACGCCGGGCTTGCGCGAGACCACCTGGTTCTTGCCCTGCGCCATCTCCAGCGGGGTGAAGCCGTTGCGGTTTGACCACGAGAGGGCGGTGATGTCGGCGCCCGCCTCGAGCAGCAGCTCGGCGCACTCGGCGTGATCGCCGCGGTACGAGGCCCAGTGGAGGGGCGAGTAGTTGTTGTCTCCGTCGTACAGGTTGGGGTTTGCGCCGCGCTCGAGCAGCAGCTGCACCATCTCGGGCCGGTTGCCCCACACGGCATTCGCGAGGGCCGTCGGGCGGTAGGCGGACGCGCCCGGTGGCGGGTACGCGTCGATGTCCTGCCCCGAGTCGAGCAGCTCGTTGACGCGCTCCTCGTCGCCCTGGAAGGCCGCGCTCCAGAAGCTGGCCATACCCGCGCAGCTACCTGGAGGCAGCCGTCGGTTCTCTCGCCGGCCGCACTCAGACGAAGCGCGACGAGGACGATCGCCGCGGTCGGGGGTGTTTACCACGCGCAAACGCCTACCAAAGTTTCCAGGCGAGCGCAAGCATGATCTACAGAAGTAGCTAAAGTACCGATGCAACGCGGAGACGACTAGATATCCACTCGTGCGACCCACCGGAGGGGTTATCTCGATATAGGATGCCTATGCTGTTTAAGCAGCATTTATGAATCGAACAAAAAGAGTTCGCGAAACATTTTGCTTAAAGGAAAAACTTCCAGATTCCTAGCCAAGGCGCGGTGCTGGCGATCGAGGCTCACGGTCGCCACTGCTGACGGGATGCCGCGCGTCGCCGGGCGTGGACGCGGCCGCGGCCGCGGCCGTGGACGCGGCCGTGGACGCAGCACCGAGACCTCCGATCATCCGCTGCCAATCACGACCACGCAGATCGTTACTCAGCCTGGGCAGGATGCTCTGGAGCCGACTTCGGACGCGGAGGAGGCGGTGGCGGAATGGGAGCGGTGGTGGTCGGTTCCCGACGAGTTGCAGCACCAGGAGCTAACGGAGCTGTCGACAGACGCCGCCGGCGCCGGAACGGAGGCGGCCGACGCCCCAGGCGACCAGTTCTCGACCGAGTCGGATGAAGATGCGGTACCCCAGGAGCCACCTGGCAGCACCGGGCCATACGCAAAGGGCAGCTCCGTGCGCACGGTCGAGGAGGCCACGAAGCTACTGCGTGGCCGGGATGGCGAGCCGCAGCTCTTCGTGCAACGCATTGACCTGCCCGGGACCGATTTGGACGGCCTGTGGCGAGCACGCGCTGGCCAGCGGGTCGTCGGATACTACTCGACGCTGGAGGAGGCCAGGCACGCGCTGATGCTGCACAGAGCCAAGGCGCGCGGCCGAATCATGTGCACGGACGCGACCGCGACGGTCATGTCGCCGGGCACGAGCGGCAAGCGCCGCAGAGACACCAGCGCGGCCGGAGAGGACTTGTCGCCGGACGCGGATCCGATGCGCGCCGTGATCACTGAGTGCATCCGGCTGCTCCCCGAGGACCGGAAGCGCGCACTCGAGCCCGCCGAGGTGTGCACTGCCGAGGCGGTGCTCGCCGCTGCGGGGCTGCCACCGCCGAAGTCGATGCAGGGCAAGTGGCGCGCGCGCGACGGCTGGCGCATCGTCGGGTACTTCTCTGTGCTGGAGGAGGCGCAGCTCGCGCTGCTGCAGCGCTTGGTGCGTGTGCGTGGTGGCGTGCCGACGGACGAGGTCGACGGCGAGGCAGGCCCGAGCTGCAGCGGCAGCAGCTCGTCGTGGCTGTCGGCACCGAGCGGCGCGCCGAGCGTCGGCGGCGCCGCCGCCGCGTTGGCCGTGCCGCCGCCGCTTCCGCCGCCGCCCGTGCTGTGGCACATCTGCATGCAGCACCTGCCGGCCGACGCGCGCGCGCACCTCGCCAAGCCTCACGAGTGCACCGTGCAGGCCCTCGCCCAGGCGCTCTTCGCGTCGAGCCTGGCACCGCCGCCACGCAAGGCCCCGGCGTCGTGCGTTGCGCCGCTCAGCCGCGTCTGCACCGCCGACGAGCTGATGGATGCGGTGCTGGGCGGTCACTGGGGGCGGGAGGACGGGCCGCTCGTGTGTGGCTCGGTGCGCTTCCCGGGGCTGCGGCTGCCGGGCTGGACGTCGGTGCAGGCGCTGATCGCCGAGACGACGCCCGCCGAGCAGCGGCTGCCGGGCTCGCTCGTGTCGGCCACGCACTACGTGGCGGCCAACGGCAAGTCCAAGTACGAGAACACGACGCTGCAGGACGTGGTGCGCCGCTTCGCCGACCGCTCGCGGCCGCACCGGCTCTCGGTGCTGCAAGAGCTCGGCGAGTACAGCCAGCCCGGCGGGCCGCTGGCTCCGCCACCGTTTCTGCAGGCCATGTCCCTCTCGCGCTACTACTGGTCGCACCCGGGCTTCCTGCTGCTCTCGATGGCGGGCTCCGTCACCCCGTACCGCTGCGAGCCGTGGGGCACCGCCTCGCTGCACGTGGTGATGTGGGGCTGCATTGTGCTGCTCGCGGCACCGTGCTCCTCCAAGAACATCAAGCAGTTCGTCCAGTGGCTCACTGACCCCGAGCCCAACCGAGGCGACTTCCCCAAGCACCTCGACTCGGCGACGCTCATCGTCGTGCGCGCCGGCATGTCGCTGCTGCTGCCATCGGGCTACATGTACACCTCCTTCTCGGCGAGCGACGCGTGCATGGTGCGGTGGAACCTGCACACCCTGGCGCAGCTCAAGCCGGCGCTCGCGCTGCTCAACACGCTCAAGAAGGGGCTGCCCAACGTGCAGTGCGTCGCGATGCAGATGCAGCAGAGCCGCTACTTTGCGTGGGAGACCTTCATGCACGGCCTGTGGGCGTACGTGCGCGACATGGCGCGCGACAGCTCCGAGCGCGAGCACCAGCGCACCCCCGACGAGCCACGCGTGCGGCCGCTGCGCGCGGGCCAGCTCACGCGGCAGGAGGAGGAAGGGCTGCACTCACTGCGCCGGTGCCTGAACAACAACATGGGCTCGCTGGGCCAGGCTGAATCGGCGCGGCTGCTCCGCTTCCTCGAGGAGCAGGAAGGGGGGGCAACTCCAGTCGACGAGGCAGGCGCGGTGCTGAGCGGAGGGGCGGCGGCGCACGAGATGGAGGTTCTGACGTGAACACCGGGGAGACAACTTTGGATTTTCGTGGCGTCGTCCTCATTTCCTCAAGGGGTAGCGTGTGTCTGCGGATCCGCTCTCGGAGAGTTCAGATGTGTAGTAGCTATACGCGTGTGCATTCGCGCGGTCATATACGAGTGAGACTGGATCGCGGTGTTCGATGTCCGCCAGAAAATGCCACCAGTCAACACCCACGTCACCACCCCAGGCTAGGTACTACCACCCCGCGACTCAAGCGCGCCTTGACCCACTGGCGGCAGGCCTACGTGCCTGGCGCTGGTTCATCAGAGAGGGACCAGCGCGGGGGCAGGTAGACCTGCCGCCAGAGGGCCAACAAGCGCGCCATGCCCAGGTGGTTTCATGTTTGAGCATGGCAAAACGCCATCGTGCGCTGCTTTGCCCCCGTTTGAATATGCGCTCTCCAAGCAGATCGACTGCCGCGGACCCGGCGACGGCCGAGAACATCCAGGTGTACGCCCGCGTGCGCCGCTGCGGTGACGGCGAGGGATCGTGCCTTCGCGTGCATGCCGATACCGGAGAGATCACGGCGTGGCGGGCACGGAAGGCCGGCGAGCCTGCCCTGACCGAGCCGCTGCATAGCTTCTGCTTCGACCAGGTGGGAGACATTGATACGGCGCAGACAGCCGTGTTCGAGGCGGTGGGTCGGCCGATTGCCGACACGGCGCTGGCGGGTTTCAATGCTACCGTGTTCGCGTTCGGGCAGACGGGCGCCGGCAAGACACACACAATGTTTGGCGAGGCGGACGAGCAGCGTGGGCTTGCGCCACGCATGCTCGAGTGCCTCTTCGAGAGGATGCATGACGCGCAGGCCGAGGGCCGCTTCCGCTGCAGGGCGTCTCACCTCGAGATCTACAACGAGACGCTGACCGACCTGCTGTGCACGGCGCCTGGTGCGACACGACCGCCGCTCCGGCTGCGCGAGGACACGACGCACGGCGTGTACGTGGCAAACGTGACGCTCGTCGAGCTCACCTCGACGGACCAGGCGCTGCGCGCGCTCGGCGGCGGGCTGGCGGCGCGCACGGTCGGCTCGACGGCGATGAATGGCAAGAGCAGCCGCTCGCACGCAGTGTTCACTCTGCACATTGAGCAGGAGCACGACGCGACTGCGGTGTCGACGGCGACGCGGCGACCCGCCAGCGGCACGGCCACACAGGTGTGCCGCCGCTCGCAGCTGCATCTCATCGACCTCGCCGGGTCGGAGAGGTTCAACGACGCGTGCACCTCGTCGGCGCGACGCAAGGAGGCGTGCAACATCAACAAGAGCCTCTCGGCGCTCGGCAACGTGATGGGCGCGCTCGTGAGCGTCACGCCGGGGCAGCCCCGCCACGTGCCGTATCGCGAGTCGAAGCTGACGATGCTGCTGCGCGACTCACTCGGCGGCAACGCGCGCACGACAATCGTCGCCAACGTCTCGGCGTCGGCCGACTGCCTCGCCGAGACGATCTCGACGCTCAAGTTTGCGCAGCGCGCCAAGCTCGTGCGCAACCACGCAACGCGTCATGAGATCCTCGTCACTCCTCCCTCACCGCCGCCGCAGCCGCAGCAGCCCTCGCTGGCGCAGCCCCCGGCGGCCGTCCCGCCTGCACCGGTGCCGCTGCCACAGCAGCCGCCACATACCGCCAGGCGCCAAGCCACCCGCGCCCTTCCGTCGGCTGGGAGCAAGCCCGCACGCAGCAGGCTGCAGCGCGCCACAAGCGCGCCCGCGAGGGAGGAGGCTGCGAAGGAGACAACGGCGCGGGAGGAGGCAGCAGCGCAGGAGGCGGCGACGCAGGAGGATGAGGTCCAGCCCGAGGACGTGGCTGCGGAAGAGGAGGCAACTGCAAGCGCGGAAACTGAGGAGGTGGCGACAGGCGCTGAGCCAGTGACTCCGAGCGAGGCGAGCCTGCAAGAGGCGCAGCACGAGACGCGGCAGCTGATCGAGGCGATGAAGATGCGTGTCGAGGTGGCGCTGAATACGCCCTCGGCGCCGACGTCTCCGCCGCCACCGCCGCCGCATTGCCCCGCGGAGGCGTGGGCGACGCCGCGCGCCACACCTCGGTTAACGCCCAGCGGTTCAACCATGCGACGCGCGACGACGACGCGCCTCGCCACGCCATCAGCACCGTCTTCGGCGTCGTTGGGCGGCGCGCCACTGACGACAGTGATGCGTTGGCGCGCTGAGGCGGCGGCGGCCGAAGCGGCGGCTCGAGCGGCACAGGCTGGAGAGGAGGGCATGCTGAGCGCGCATGCCGAAGCGCTCGAGCAAACGGCGGCGACGCACGCGGCGGCGGCGGCGGAGACGGAAGCTGAGGTGGAGGCACAGGCCGAGGCGCATGCAAAGACGCTGGCGAGGGCGGCATACGCGGAAGCCAAGCTCCGCGAGGCACAGGCAGAGACGGAGGCGGCGGCCGCCAGTGCTGAAGCGAGGGCTGCTGAAACGGTGGCTGCAGCTGAGGCCAGGGCGGCCAAGGCCGAAGCCAGAGCTGCTGAGGCGGATCGGATGCGTCTGGCCACTGAGCAGGAGGTGGCGCGCGTGACGGAGGACGCGGCACAAAAGTCAGACGAGCAGATACTGGCGGCAGAGGAGGCGATGGCGCAAGTCAAGGCGGCGTGGGCGGAAGAAGCGCAGGAGGAGGCCGAAGCATGGGAGGCGGGTTCGGTCGTGGAGCGTGGGGGGCTGCGGCGGAAGCTCTGTCTCGTGACGCAGGCGCTCGCCGACGAGCGGCGACGTGGGGCGGAGCTGGCGGATCGTATCGAAGCGGCGCGCGAGGAGGCGGAGGGCGCAGCGGCAGCAGCGGCGGAGGCAGCGGCCGCGCTCGTGGCCAGGGATGCGTCCTCTGCCAAAGCCCACGGGCAGGCATGGGAGGCGGTACCGGCAGTGGCAGCGGCGGCGGTTGCTGAGATGGCCGAGGCGTTGAAGACTGCGCAACTCGTACAGCTCGAGGGCGAGCGGCAGACGGCGGAGGCGTCGGTGGCGCATGCGTTTGTGCTGCGCCGGCAGCGGCTCGAGCAGGAGGAGGCGCACGCGACCGTTCTCGGGCGCGCGGACGAGGCGCGGCTCGCGGCGGTGGAGGCAGCGCAGGCCGAGTGGCAGCGGGCGGAGGTGCTGCAAGACGAGCTCAGCGAGGCGAAGCGCGCTGCGGCGGTCGAGGCCGAGGTGCTGCGCGCGCAGCTGGAGGCGGCTGCGGTCGAGGTGGCCGCTGCTGCGGTGAGTGGGCGTGGAGGAGACCAAGAGGATGCGGCCGATGCCGGCGCGCGTGGCGAGCTTCAGGCGTCGCGCGACGAGGTGGCAAAGCTGCGCGACGAGGTGGCCGCCCTCGGCCGCGCCGCGCGCCTCGTGGAGCGACAGTCAGAGGACCGCGCGGCGGCGGCGGCGGCGCTCGCTTCGGCGGGCAACGCGGCTGTCGAGCGTCTGAGCGAGGCCGAGTATGTGGCACTCTCGTCGGCCGTCACCGCAGCCGAGGGTGGCGGCAGCAGGGGCGCGAGCCCTCAAAGACCACAGGGCCGCGCGAACGGGAGCAGCCCTGGCGGTGGGAGCGGCGGGGAGGCGCGGCTGCCGGCGTGTCAACGCATCGCACGGCTGCTCGAGCAGCTCAGCCGCAGCACAAGCATCCGCGGTGACGTGCGCGACGGCGTCGCCATTGGTGTCCTGCTCGCCTTCGAGGCGTCGCAGGCCGACTTTGAGGCGGCACTTGGTAGCGGTAGCGGCAACGGCACGAGAGTTGCGGCAGCGGCAGGCCCCCTCACCTCCACGACCGCCCTGGTCGCACCGCGCCGTCCGCAATGCGAGAGCGTGGACGGCGTTCTGGTCGAGGCGAGGCCGCGCCCTGGAGCGCTTCAGCCGCCGCAGCCGTCGCCTGCGGCGCCACGGACGAGCACGACGCCACCGAAGAGCCGGAGCCGGCAGGGCGCTGCCGTGATCGCGCGCATCTGCGAGCTGGGCCGCAGCGGCGCGACTGTCGAGACCATCGACGCGTCGCTCAGCCGCGAGGGATATCGCACGTCCACCGGCACGCCGTGGCCGTCGCGCAACGATGGCCGCGTCGTGGTGCGGACGCTGCTGCGCCATGGGCTGCAGCCAGTCTCGCACGACCCCAAGGTGGCGAGCTACGCGACCGACTGGGCCACAAAGATGCTCGGCGGCCCCACGGCGCTGCCGCAGGAGCAGATGCCCCCGAACGCAGCGCAGCAGCAGCAGCAGCAGCCAGGCTCACCATCGACGGGGGGCACCGACCCATCCCTGTGGGCGCTGCATCTGAGCGTCGGCCCGCGCCCTGGACCCGACTCGCCAGCGCGGCGCGCGCTGGGGGAGCGGCCCTCCTCCCAGTAAGAGCAAGTGCTCCACGAAAGGAATAAAGCATGTGTATATACCCATGCCGATGGCTGATACTGTATTATGTCAACTCATCTCTTTCAACCGCACATGCAAAAAAGAACTCTCACCAATCTCACCAAACTCACCAGTGAAGACTCCACACGATGTTCTCACGTCTCAAGCTTGATTGACCCGTGGCCGTATGTGTCCCGGACTCAAGCAAAGACCACTGTGTCTGTGGTTCCACTCTCTTCGCCCACTGCCTCTTCATCTGTCTCCGGATCAGCGTGGTCGTCGGCATCTTGCTCCTGCTCATGGTCCTCGTCCTTATCACTCTCCTCATCCAGCTGAGCTCCGGCCTCTTCCACAGCCTCCTCCGCAACACCTGCCTCCAAATTCATCGTCTCGGCGTCTTCCATGTGCTCCTCCGCTGATGCCAACTCTCCTTCTACCGATGCTTCTGCTGCCATCGCCTCTTCAGCCTCTGCTGCAGGCTCAGGCTCCAACTCGGCCTCGGGCTTCTCGGCTGGCTCTTCGTCGGCAGTGGGCTCAGTCTCCCCTCCCTGGTCTTGTTTTGCTTCAACATCCGCTTCCTGCTCAGGTTCCGAGTCTGGAGACCCCGGAGCCACCACCGCCTCGTGCTCCCCAAAACGCTGCTGCGAAGTGCCGTCCGTCGTGTTCTCGTCGTCACACTCCTCTGGGTTCTCCTCTTCTCGAACCAGCGCCTCCTGGCCCTCTTCCGCCGCCACCTCAGCTGGGGCTGCTTGATCGGCAGGCTCGTGGTCCGGATCAAGGCTCCAACCAGCGGGAGGCGACGAAAAGGCGTCCCCGTCTTCATCGCCATCGATGGCGACGAATGCTGAGCTACCATCGCAGCTGTCGATGGAAGTCATCTCGCTCGCAACGTCTTCGCTTCGACTTGCAAAATGCGGGTCCTCGGTCCACTGTGGATTGACAATCGACGGCGAAATCTCCGAGCCTTCAGACCGTTGCTGGCCACGGTTCGCCTCGTCTGTGCCCGCCGAGGCAGACGCAAGCTCGGTCTGGGCAGTGGGGCGCCCGCCGCCGCCCTTCGATGCGCGTGCACGCTGCACAGCGGCAATGTTCTTTGTAGTTGCTGGCAATGACTCGAGCTGCTGTGGTTGCTGCGGCTGCGGCTGCTGTTCCGGCGGCAGCGACGACTGCGCTGGCTGTTGCTGCTCCTGCTTCGCCAGTCGCTCTTGCGGTGGCTCCTGTGGTGGCTCCTGCGGCGGCGGCGACGTCGCAAGCGATGTCTTGGCACGAGCGACGGCAGAAGTGCGCGTCTCCCAGGAGGAGCTCATCTTGCCCGCCCACGACGAGGTCGGTGCGCCTGACTTGGCCGCAAGGAAAGCAGCGGCCTCGTCGCGGAAGGCCTTCGCGGCTTCTGACGTGGACCCGTCGCCCAGGGAGGGCCTCCTTGCCCCTGAGGGTGCGGGGGAAGTGGCCCGGGCTTCAGCTGCATCTCCAAGCGACTGCCATGATGCCGGTCGGCTCAAGTTGGTTCCATCGACCGCTGCCGCGTCGCCCGTTGGAGGGAACGTGCTCGAGGGCGGGAAAGACGCGTCAAATGAGCCGGTGATCTCAGGAGCAGAAGCGGGGCGAGGCAGCACCGTCGATGGCACCAATGGCGTGACGTCGGCGACGGCGGCCTTGGGGCGGGGCGGCAGCGCACGCTCCACCTCGAGCATCAGCTCGCCGCCCTGCCGGAGGATGCTCGCCGCCACCCCACCCACGTAACCGCCGCTCGCGCACGCGGCGCCGTTGACGGAGACGAGGATGTCTCCGACGCGCAGCTCGCCGCACTCGAGTGCGAGGCCGTCGGGAAGCAGTTCCGTGATGACGGGCGGCAGGTCGAAGCCCTGGATGTCGCTGAGCACGATGCCCAGCACCGCATTCGAGCTGCCCTTGAAAAGTCGCACCTGCAGCTTGCGACGCGGCGGCAGCGCACCCTGCAGACCAGCCGCCGCCGCGCCGCTCACGGCCGCCGCACAGCACGCTGCGCCGGCCGCCTTCCTCTGCTCGAGACCCCACGCCGCTCCTGCTGCCGCCGCGCCCGTCGCTGTAGGCTGCGTCGCCGTAGCCGCCTGCGCCACGGGAGTCGTGCCGGGGGTCCACACGCGCCCGTCTGGCAGCGCCACGCCGGCACCGGGCACGGCGGGCATGGCGGGCGCGGGCGTGGCGGCGGTAGGCGACGCGGCGGGCAGGATGCTCGTGGGATCGGTGAAGGACGCCGGTATAGGCGAGGGCTCCGTCGTTGACGGTAGCGCCGCTCGCAGCCTGCCACCCGACTCCGTGTGTAGCGTGGCGAGGCCTGCATTCGAGGTGATGGCGATGACGGTGAGGCCGCTGCTTCCGCTCGAATCGTAGCGCAGTTCCATCGTCGCACCGAGCGACGCCTCGTCGAGCCACTCGGGCGGCAACACCTCCGGCCCCGCCGTCGCAAGGCACACCTCCATGATCGCCTGCTGCAGCTCTGCCTTGGAGCGTGCCGCCGTCAGCGGTATCGTGAGGTGATGCACCTCCGTGCCCATCGTCGTGGCGACGCGCCACTGCTTGCCGCTCGCCTCGAGCGTCGCGCTCGCCGCGTCGCCGAGCGCGGTGCCAGGCGTCAGGTCCAGGCGACGTGACTCGAGCATTCGCGCCGCCGGGTCCCCAGGCGTCTCAGGCTCTTGCGCAACCGATCCTGGTGCGTCGCTGCTTGCCTTCTCATAGTGCGCCACCGCCTCTTCGTAACGCGCGAGCGCTTCGCCCTGCAGCACGTCGTCGCCGCCGCCGCGAGACCCTTCCTGCTCGGGCCGTGCGGGCTTGGGTGTGTCGTCGAGCATCGCAGCCGTCACGCCAAGCGTCGCTGCACCGCCCGCCACCGGCTCCTCCTCGGCACCACCGTCACCGCCGTCGGCCGCGCCATCCCTGAGACCAACCTTGAGCGCCCTCGTCGATGTCTTCATGCCCTTTGACGAGAGAGGCATGAGCCACGCCGCGGGCTTCCGCGCGCCGCCCTTGTCGCCGTCGGCCCTCGACGACGTGACCTCCACCGCCATCTCGGCCTCGACGGTGCCGTCCGACGGCGCGACGAATCGGCCGCCGCCGAACTGGGCGCGCTTGAGCAGGCTCGAGTAGCGCTGGTTCTGCGCGATGAGCGAGCGCGTGTGCCGCCACAGCCGCCACACGACGCAGACGAGGCAGGCGAGGATCACGAGGCTCCCCCCGACAATCAGCCCCACGAGCTGCGGCGAGAGCTGCCGCTTGCCGATGGTCACCTCTGGCAGCTCTGCTGCGAGCTGCGTCGCCGATTCGAGGTGGCCGGAGAAGCGGCGCTTGGCCGAGTCCCACGCGCCGCCCACCAAGGTCGACGGCGCGGCAGGCGGTGGAGGCGACGGCTGTGGCGAGGCTGAGAGTAGAGGCGGTGGCCGTGGCGAGGGTGGGTGGGCGGCGGCCAGAGTCGGCGTCGTCTCGGTGGAGGCCATGGCCATGGCAGCTGGTGGCTGCGGCGCTGGTGGCGGTGGCGGGAGTGTCGCTGCGCGTGCGGGCTTCGCGGACGCGGCCGGCGGCGGCGCGGAGACGACGGCAGGGGCGGCGGCTGGGGCGGCGGCCTGCTCGTTGCCGTACGAGTAGGATGCGGAGCTACCGTATGAGTAAGAGTCGGAGTAGCCGGCGTACGACTGGTACGAGTAGCTGGGGGCTTCGGCAGCCGCCGGCGGCGGCGAGGTTGCAGCGGACCGGCCGCGACCACGGCCGCGCTGCATCGCGGGGTGGCGACCTGCCGCTGCACTGCCGCCGCCTCCTGCGCCATACGAGTAGCTTGCTGGCGGCGGCGCGCTGGCAGATCCACACAGGCCGCACGTCTGCCGACACCCATCGCGCACCGCGCGGGGCCCCCGCGAGCACTGCGACAGACGTCCACTGCACCACGAGGTTGGCTCTGTGTCCACGCACGGTGCGTCCGCCAACACAGGCGGCGGAGGAGGAGGAGGCGGCGGCGGCGGTGGTGGCGGCGATGGTGTCTGAGGTGGAGGCGCCGTTGCGCCGCAACTGAGGGCGCAGCGCGTGCGCGCTTGCGCCGTCGCGCAGTCGAGCGCATCGCCCTGGTTGCGGCACCACTTTGGATAGACGTCGACTAACGAGCTGCGAAGCATCGTTGTGACCTGGCTTTGCTTGGACGACCTGCGCAGACGAGGCGATTCGCAGGCAGCGGTGCGCAGGTTGTGTGTGGCCCGGTAACTTCGTACACAGAGTTAGTTTACGCCCTCTAGAGAGTAGAAACCTGCGGGCGGCAGCCTCTTAGCTTTCCCTAATCCCCTGCGCGTTGCTTGTGTATTCCCCTCCCTGCCCCAATAACTTCTGCGATCAACGAATTCAGGTTTGCGTTCGGAGCGCCACACCCTTTGGGGCGGAGAACTACAAGCAGGCGTGCGAGGCTATTGAGGCTACCAGTATTGAGGCGACGCGTTTGCCAGCTTCTACCCCAGGGCCCTGCACTAGGGCGCCCGCGGGTCGGCGCCCGCTCGTAGCGGTCGTGAGGTCGATTGAGCTCGGAGAAGTTGTTCGTCTATGCGGCGGGCGAGAGCCGAGGTATGGGATAGTGTATGTTGTTTGTGCTATTTTTTCCGCATTACGGCAATTGAGGCCGCATCCGTGGCAGCGCATCGTCATCATTACGGCTATCCACGCCCAGCCCCGCCTTGTTGCTGAACCAGATGAAGCGGACGTCCTCCGGCAACGACATTAACAGGATGGCCGACGCTCTAGAGGCGCCGCTGGCGCCGTACATCTATATGCCGGCCACCGACGAAAAGCTCCACACGGATGAATTCTTGGCCGGCTCGGTCGCGGTGCGCAAGTTCAAGTGCGGAGGCGGCATTTTCCACTCGCAGGAGAGAGGCGCGTCGCTATTCACGTTGCCTTGGTGCGGCGCCGAGGTCTCGTGCGGAAACCTGACCACAAAATCTCGCTGGCTCTCCCGCTTGATCCTCACCATTCCAATTGGAGCGATCACGAGGGCAGACGTTCGGCCTCCGACGGGCAGGTACCTCAACTGGTGGTCCAGTATGAGCTGCTGCTGCGACGGCGAGGCGGCCGTGCTCGAATTGGGCATCGACGCCCCGCCTGGCTGGCTGCATCGCGGGCCTGCACACGCCACGGGTTTGGCCGGCCCGATCACGCTCGCCCTGTTTGTTCGGGACGTTGATGGCTTGATAGATGCCATGGGGTTGCGTGAGCTCGTTTGCTGATGTAATCGTTCATATGCCGCTAAACAATGGCCAGCCCTCCTTTCACAGACCACCCTCATGACTCCTCGCTTCCTGTTGAGATCGTGCGCGTGCCGCCGCTTCCTTGCGGGCCCGCTGCCGAAAGCGCGCCTCGTCACCGAGCTGGGCCTCGAGCTCGGCCAGCTGCAGCGCTTTCATCGCCTGGAACCCTCCCGAAGGAGGTGGGGCCGGTGCCGCCGCCGGCGGGCCCGTTGGCACCGGTGCTGCCGACGCCGTCTCGGCCGACGCGACGCCCTGGTCTTCTCGTTCGCCGGATGCCTGCATGCTAGCCACGCCGGCACGCGAAGGCTGCTCTGGCACATCTTCGTCTTCCTCATCATCGATGTCGCTATCCTCGTACGCTTCGCCGCCCTGGTCGCCGAAGTCGGTGCCTCCATCGGCGTTGCCTGCGTCGTCAACGCCACCATCGATTGTCTCGGGCGACTCCATCAACGTTACCTCCACCTCAGGCCTTGGCTCGTCCGCCGCCGGCTCCGCCGAAGTGTCCAGCGTCACCTCCACCTCAAAGGGCTCGGGCTCCTCGAGTGGCACCTCCTTCCCTTCTTCCTCCTCCTCCAACGACGCCGACGATATGGCATGGTGGACTAGACGGCACCCCGATGCATCCTTCGCTTGAGCCTCCGTTGGCACCACCTCACTGGCCACGACAGTCTTCGCCTCGCCGGTCTCGTCCGCTGCCGGCGCAACGTCGGCCTCGCCATCGAGAAGCGACATGTCGCCATTCCAACCGAGCTCAAACGCCCTCTCCACCTCACCCTGCTTGACATGGTACTTGATCCATGCTACTCGACGTACCAGCGCCTCCTCGTCCTCGTCCTCGTCCTCGCCCGCTGCAGCTGGAGCCGCGCCGGCCTCGACGACGTAGTGCACAGGCTCGTCCATGCCGCCATGCTGAAGGTCGGCCGATGACGTCGGCGGCACGTACGCTGTGAGCTCAAGCTCCACGGGCTCTTCCGCCGATGCGGCACGCTGGAGTCGGACCTGAGCTGGGGCTGTGGACGCCACCTCCTCGGTGACAGGTGCGCAGCCCTCGCCGCCCGCATCTGGCGGTGGACCTTCAAGTCTAGGTACGGGCGGCTCCACCGTCTGCACGACGCCTTTGGTCCTCTCGATTTCCTTCTGTAGGTGTTTCTGCTCCTTGGCACGGATATTGGCCTCGCGCTTTGCATCGATCTCGCGCTCTCTCTGCTTCCTCACTTCCTCCTTCGCTCGGATGTTGGCCTCACGCCCCTCCCCGATTTCATTTGATGTGGAGGCAGCCACAGGTTTGACTGCGGCTGTGGTCGGACCTGAGTCGGCCATGAATTCATTGGGAGGCAGCTCCAGACCCTTTCGCTGAGCTGGTATAGACCCCACTGCGTCTAATGGGGGCCCCAAGGGCGTTTCTCGAGCTGCGGCAGCAGCACCGCCCGACGCAGCTGGCACCCGAGGGGTGAGAATCGTCTTCTGAGAATGCCGCACAGTCGAGATCAGCACCGGCGCGTCGTGGTGGTCGTTATTGAACTGGTCTGCGAGAGACAGGCTGCGATACTTCACAAGTGATGGGTGCACGTTGTGCGCTTCGAGCGCGGAGGTCCACAGCGACAGCCACTCGTCCCTTTCTGCTGCAGACACCCCGCCAAAGGCAATCGCAATGGATTTGGAAGTCCGCCCCTCGACCACTAAGAACTCGACCGCTTCCCGAGCGTCGGCCACCGGCCTGACAAGCTTGATATTGCGCAGGTCGAATCGACCGCACCGCTTTTGTGAAGTGCTGCTCTCAAAGTACTGGACGTGGAAACCCTCCGAGACAAACCAGCGATCTCTCAGATGGCCCACGTGCCCGTTGTGACCCTTCTTCAGCTGACCCGCCTTGCCAGTGCGCAGCATCGGTGAGGTCTGCTGCTATGCAGGCAGCTGACACGGAGTTTGCTGCAAGCGCACCTTACGCAGAGTCGCTGCGCAGTCGCACGCGCGGCGCGCGGGACCCAACTGGGCATATAACAGTGGAACTTACAGGCAAAGAGTATTATCACTAAGACACACTTTCGATCCCTGGCCGGCAAGCTTAGGCTCGATGCCATGGGCACGGGGAATTACCAACGGACGCTCGCGAAAATACTTGCGAAGATACGCATGCTGTCGGCCACCGAGCCAGCCGTCTTTGTGAAAGGTGAGGACGAGGCGGCACAATGCACGATGGTATAGTAACGGCCTCCGGACCTACGAAGCTCGAAAAGGCGGCGGGGCTGGCTATCGACCCCAAGACGCTCCAGTGCCGTAAGTAAGTAAGGCTCCAGTGCCAGGTGCCGCTCGAGACGGCGATGAGTGAGTCCGGCATTGACTTAATTCTCATACGGCTTTAAAGTACGTCACGCCCGTCACGGAGCACCGCGCACCAGCAGCTGGGGACTGAGGCGGTGCTGCGGCGGTGGCGTGAACTTTTAACAGACGTCTTGAACGTGTAGGGTTGCATGTTGAAAAAAGAAAGTGCTAAAGATCCCAGATGCACCATGCATGCACCCTGCATACACGTGGCGCCAGCGACAAAGGACCTCGCCTCTCACGTGGTCTCGCCGTATCCAGGTCGGACGGAACCAACATGTACATGTCATGTGCAGCGACGACGGCCACCAGGTGGTGCCGCGGGGACTCAATCCAGAAGAATGGCGTGCTGACGAAGCGCCTGATCGCGCTCGTGCCACGAGCGCTCGCCCATGACCTCGATGCCGCCATCGTCGTCAGCCGCAGCACGTTCATGTTCGAGGGGCGGCGCCGCGCCTCCCGCCGACTTGCTCGTGCCGTGCCCGCGGCCACGCCCTCCGCCGCGCCCCGCGCCCGACGCCCTGCCGCGGCCACGCGGCTGCTTCAGCACGATGCCGCCGCCCAGCTTCGCGCGTCCGAACACGTCAGCGGAGAGGGCCGTATGCGCCAGGTGCTGCGCCACGCGCCCGCTCGCTGACGCAGGCCCAAAGAACGAGATGCGGAGCGGGAAGCCAAAGACCTGGTGCGCACCGGTCTCGACCTGAGCGACCATCTTGATGGACATGCTCTTGTCGTCGGCGACGCGCGCCACCGCGAGAGCGTCCGCTCGCTGCACATGGCCGACTGCCTGGCCAGAGATGGTCGTGACCTTGATGGCGTTGCGGTCGTACGGGTTCATCGGGTCGCGGCGCAGGTGGAGCGGCTCCTTGTTGTATCGCACGCCGCTGCTACGGTAGTGCTGGATGCCCACGCACTTGGAGATGAAGTGGCCGAGCAGGACCTCGGCCGTGGCGTCGGCGGACGCGGAGGCGGCGGCGGATGCGGAGGCGGCGGCGAGGCCAGCCGGCTTCGGCTTTTTCGCGGCCTTGGGAACAGGTGGCGCGGCGTCGTCGGCCTCGAGATCGATCACTTCAGCCGCTGCCTTTGCCTTGCGCTTCTTGGTCTCTGGCTTGACCTTGGGCTTGACGTCGGCCACCTTGGGCTTGACGTCGGCCACCTTGGGCTTGACGTCGGCCACCTTGGGCTTGACGCCGGCCACCTTGGGCTTGACGTCGGCCTCTGGCTGCGTCGGGATTGCAGTCGAGGCGTCTGCACGGAGCGACGCCTCGATCTTGTCGGCGGTCGCGGTGGCCGAA
>Ga0209713_10000607_pt1 | contig 20370 bp, 19 predicted proteins | sample ArcOceMetagenome_3_FD_187444 | JGI IMG/M metagenome (GOLD analysis project Ga0209713, IMG submission 187444) | Marine eukaryotic phytoplankton communities from Arctic Ocean - Arctic Ocean- Svalbard ARC20M Metagenome (SPAdes) (version 2) | ecosystem: Environmental > Aquatic > Marine > Oceanic... | reverse complement strand
CAAAAAAAAGCCCTTACATCTCTGTAAAGGCTTTATAACTGGCTCCTCCTCTTAGGCTCGAACTAAGGACCCTCTGATTAACAGTCAGATGCTCTAACCAACTGAGCTAAGGAGGAGTGTTTTCGCTATTGCGAGCGCAAATATATAGTATTTTTTATTCTATACAAATACATTTTATAAATTATTTAGCCAAATATGGCTTTAAAAATATCATTCCCATTAGCAAACAACACCAAGGAGATTAAAAGAAAGAATCCAGCCGTTTGTGCATACTCCATAAACTTGTCGCTAGGCTTTCGCCCTGAGACCATTTCGTAGAGTAAAAACATCACATGACCGCCGTCTAGTGCAGGGATTGGCAATAGGTTCAACACTCCTAGCATAATCGATAGAAAAGCCGTGATGCCCCAAAAGGCTTCCCAACTCCAGGTTCCAGGAAAAATATCAAAAATAGCTTTGAAACCTCCAACCCCTTTATAGGCGCCTGTACTAGGTGAGAAAATAAGTTTTAGTTGCCCCCAATAAGAAGACATCTGTGAAGTGAAGCGATTAAACCCAACTCCTACACTCTCGCCAAACGTATATTCATTTTCTATAATTTTATAGTAACCCATTGTTTCGATAACAGAAGAACTAAGACTATTATAAATCCCAAATTTTCCGTTATCATCAATACGAAGTGTTTTTTCAAGTGTTTTACCGTCTCTTAAAATGGTAGCGCTTAATGTTTTACCTTTAGAATCTGATGCTAGGGCTGTAAATTCATCATAATATTTCAGTGACTTATTATCTAAGCCAGTCAATAGATCTCCTTGTTGTAAGTCTTGATTGCTATTTGGAGACGTTTCTAAGACCTTACCAACAATAAATGGCTGCCTGAGCTCAAAAAATGTGCGGTTATTACTGCTGCTTAATTGACCAAGAAAATCTTCAGGAAACTCTATTGTCATTGGTTTTCCGTCACGCTCAAAACTAACAAGCTGTGCTTCTAAAAGATGCTTTCTTAGGTCTGAAAATTTAACGATTTCGTGTTCATTAATCGCCGTTATATTATCGCCAGTCCTAAAACCTAACTCTGTAAATAACGGATTAGAAATCCAGTAACCGTCTGTAATACTTTGGACGTCAACATCCGAATCTCCATAAGAAAAAGCCATAAATATGTAAATCACTGCCGCTAATATAAAATTCACTGTGACTCCCCCAAGCATAATAATTAAGCGTTGCCAAGACGGCTTCGACCGAAATTCCCAGGGTTGTGGTTCCTGCGACATTTGCTCTGTATCCATGCTCTCATCAATCATTCCAGAGATTTTTACATAACCCCCAAGAGGCAACCAGCCAATACCGTACACGGTATCGCCAATTTTCTTTTTGAATAACGAGTATTTGACGTCGAAGAACAGATAAAACTTTTCGACGCGTGTTTTAAATAGTTTAGCCGGGATAAAATGTCCTAGTTCGTGCAGCACAATGAGTAAAGAAAGACTCAATAAAAACTGTGATATTTTAATAACAAATTCCATGTAGTATTGTATAAGTTTGAGAAAACAAATGTAAAGTTTTCAGATTAGAAACAAAAACTTTATTAGGCCTCTCTATTTTTAGGGTTTTATTGTTAAATCTTTAGGTTCTGTATTGTACTTTTACGAGACTAATTAGGTTGACATGGCTTCTTTTTTTAAAAAATACAAACTATTCATTACCACACTATTTGTGTTGTCCTGCATTATTATTACGTTATTCTACAACATCCTTAGCCCAATAAGAATACTGCCCATATACCAGCCGGCCCAAGTAAATTATGAATTGGTAGACAGCACTATTCAATATCAAAAAAAATACCACCGCATCGCTAATTTTAGTTTAACAAATCAAAATGGGGATACTATTACTCAAGAATTTTATAAAGATAAAATCTATGTCGCCGACTTTTTCTTTACGACCTGTCAGACCATCTGCCCCATCATGACCGATCACATGTATGACATTCAAAAAGAAACCATCGCCGATCCGGATCTTTTATTGTTATCACACTCGGTAACTCCTGAAATTGACACCGTTGCACAACTAAAACGATATGCCAAAAAAAAGCTAGTAAACGCCTCTAAATGGAATTTAGTTACAGGAGATAAAAAACAAATTTATGAGTTGGCTCGTAAATCGTATCTCGCCGTAAAAGATGCCGGCAGTGGCGGTCCCTTTGATATGATACATACCGAAAATTTTATGCTGATTGATAAAAAGCAACAAATTCGTGGATTTTACGATGGTACTGACTCTGAAGAAATTGAACGACTGCTAGAAGATATAAAAGTTCTGAAAGCATCGTATAAAAACTAAACTTTTTATTACTTTTGCTTCTTTAAAATGAATCTAAATAAGCATGCGCTTTACAATTGCAGATCTTAAAAAAGGAGAAAAAGGTATTATAACCGATAGCTCCTCTGAAAACATCCCTCTAAAACTATTGGAAATGGGATGCCTCCCTGGTAACGAAGTTCATTTGCTTCAGTTAGCGCCCTTTTCTGATCCTATGTATTTGAATGTAAATGACAGTTTTCTAGCGATTCGAAAAGAAACAGCCGCCTTGATTGTAATCGAAAAAATAAATGGGTAAACAGCTAAATGTTGCGTTGATTGGAAATCCAAATACAGGAAAAACTTCTGTGTTTAATGCCTTGACGGGGCTCAATCAAAAAGTAGGAAATTACCCTGGAATAACTGTTGATAAAAAACAAGGGGTTTGTAAATTGTCTCGTGGAGTAAAAGCAAATGTGTTAGACCTCCCAGGAACCTACAGCCTTAATGCTTCTTCTTTGGATGAAAATGTAGTAATTGAATTACTACTTAATAAAAATGATAAGGATTACCCCGATGTCGCTTTGATTGTAAGTGATGTAGAAACCTTAAAACGAAACCTTCTTTTATTTACACAAATTAAAGACCTCAAAATCCCAACCATACTGGTGATTAACATGAGTGACTTAATGATTCGCAAAGGAATTTCTTTAGATATTGAGTTACTAGAAGCAAAGCTACACACAAAAATAGCACTCGTAAGTACCCGCAAAAACACAGGTATAGAAGCGTTAAAACAACTTATTGAAAGCTATAAAACCATTTCTACTGAACCGTGTTTAGACACCACCCTCATTGACGAAGACTATTTTCAAAGCCTTCAAAAGGCCTTTCCAAATCAGGATGTTTATAAATTATGGTTAGTCATTACTCAAGACGCTAACTTTGGAAAAATTACACGCCAGGAGCTAGATGTTTCAAAATTTAAAACAAAATCAAATCAGGAATTAAAACGCCTGCAACAAAAGGAAGCCATAAAGCGCTACCAATTTATAAATAGTATTTTAAAAGAGGGGCAAACAATTGACCGCTCTAAAGCAACAGGGTTAAGAAGCAAACTAGACCGGATACTGATTCATAAAGTGTGGGGGTATGTCATCTTTTTCTTAGTATTATTGTCTATTTTTCAAGCGATTTATGATTGGGCTACGGTCCCAATGGACCTCATCGACACCACCTTTGCTAGCTTGGCAGAATGGGTCAAAGTCACCTTTCCTGGCGGGGGAAAAGTTACCGATTTGGTCGCTGAAGGCATTGTTTCTGGTATTGGAGGCATTGTTATTTTTATCCCTCAAATCGCCTTTTTGTTTTTATTCATTTCTATTTTGGAAGAAAGTGGCTATATGAGTCGTGTCGTCTTTTTAATGGATCGCGTCATGCGACGATTTGGATTGAGCGGAAAAAGCTTAGTGCCCTTAATTTCAGGAACTGCTTGTGCCATTCCTGCAGTCATGGCTACTCGTAATATTGAAAATTGGAAGGAGCGTCTCATAACCATTCTAGTGGTGCCATTTACAACATGTTCGGCGCGACTCCCTGTATACCTTATTATTATCGCATTAGTTATTCCCGATGGCTCTATTATAGGGCTTAGCTACCAAGCACTAACTTTAATGGCGCTGTACCTGCTAGGGTTTGGAATGGCCATATTTTCGGCATATATCCTTGACCGCGTTTTAAAAACAAAACACAAAACGTTTTTTGTAGTAGAAATGCCTAACTATAAACTGCCTTTACTAAAAAATGTAATTATCACCGTCATTGAAAAAACAAAGACATTTGTTTTTGAAGCTGGTAAAATAATTTTAGCCATCTCTATTATTCTATGGGTGATGGCTTCCTATGGTCCTGGCGATAAGTTTAATAATGCCGAATCATACGTAAAAGAAATCTCAGCCTCTCAATCAACTTCTGAGCTTAACGATCAAATTGCGGCGTTTAAACTTGAGCACTCGTATATTGGGATTGTAGGAAAAACTATAGAACCCCTTATAAAGCCTTTAGGGTATGATTGGAAAGTTGGTATTGGGCTTGTAGCGTCTTTTGCTGCTAGAGAGGTTTTTGTAGGAACCTTAGCTACAATATACAGTGTAGGAAGTGCCGGAGAAGGAGAAAACATAGAAACGATTAAAACAAAAATGGCCAATGAAACCTATGCTGACGGCACCAAGGTTTTTACGCTTGCTTCTGGAATATCCTTGCTTTTATTTTACGCCTTTGCCATGCAATGCATGAGTACCCTTGCCATTGTTAGACGAGAAACTAAAACCTGGAAATGGCCTATTCTTCAACTCATTGGAATGACGGCGATTGCTTATATATGTGCCTTAATTGCCTTTCAATTTTTAAAATAACTAGAAATGAGTACTTCTTTTCAAACTCTAATTATTGCTGTAGTTGTGTTGATTGCTGTTCTTTATTTGTTTAGAAAGCAATTATGGAGGTCCGGCAAAAACAAAAAAGATTGTGGCAATGATGGTTGCGGCTGCTAACCTAAAGCAACATCTAAGGTCATCATTACAATAAAGCCGCCAATAAAACCAAGCGTTGCAACATCGGTATATTTATCGCGCTGCGTTTCTGGAATCACCTCTTCAACTACTACAAAAATCATAGCCCCTGCCGCAAATGCCAAAGCGTAAGGTAAAATGGGTGTGAAAAACGTGACTGCAATAGCGCCTATTACCGCAGCAATAGGTTCTACAATTGCCGAAAGCTGGCCGTACCAAAAGCTTTTAAATTTAGTAACTCCCTGACGTCTAAGTGGCATAGAAACCGCTAGACCCTCTGGAAAATTTTGAATTCCAATTCCAAGAGCTAATGCAACAGCACCACCAATAGTTGCCTCTGGAATACCCGCTGCAACGCCTCCGAAAAGAACCCCTACTGCTAAGCCTTCTGGTATGTTATGAAGTGTAATCGCAAGGACCAGTAAAGTAGTACGGTGCCAAGGTGACTTAACACCTTCTTTTTCACTTTCTTTAAAGTTTATATGTAAATGAGGAAGTACTTTGTCGAGTCCAAATAAAAACAGGGCGCCCATTCCAAAACCAATTGCAGCAGGCAGTACCTTTAAAAAGCCTTCGCCTGGGCTCATCTCAATACTTGGCGCCAATAGACTCCAAAAACTGGCAGCCACCATAACACCTCCAGTAAAACCAAGCATTCCATCCAAAAGCCCCCTATTCATTCCCTTAAAAAAGAATACTAGCGAGGCCCCTAAAGCAGTTACAATCCAAGTAAAAAGAGAGGCATATAATGCCGCTAAAATGGGATCTATGCTACTGAGGTAAGAAATAATTTGATCCATCAAGTTTTTAAATTTTGGGCAAGTTAATAAATCTAGGCTGCAAAACTAATAAAAATAGTTCACTACTGCAAAACAAATGAGAAGCCTATTTTTGCAGTTGTTCGTAGGCCTCTTGAACCTTTCTGAATTTTTCTTCTGCACCCTTTTGGTGTTCTTTTCCTAAATGAAGGACTTTATCAGGGTGGTATTTTTTAGCCATTTTCCTGTAAGCAGCTTTAATTTCTGCTTTGGTTGCCGTCGGTTCAATCTCTAGAATCTTATAAGCCATATCAGAACTTTTGTAAAACATAGCTTTGATACTTTCAAAATCTCTGACACTCACCCCTAAGTAAGAAGCAATTAAAGCGATTGCTTTTACCTCAGATTCATCGACGTGATTATCGGACTTTGCAATGCCAAATAAAAAATGGATTAGTTGAAGTCTTGAAGCATGATCCATCATTTGACGAATTTGCAAACACACCTTACGTGTCGGAATGTTGGTCTGCTTAGAAATTTCTTTAAACAGCTTGAAAGCTTGATTTGCGCGTTCCTTACCATACATTTGAACAAACTGTGCCCGTACAAAATCCAGCTCACGCTGGTCTTGTTTGCCATCTGCTTTGATGACTATCGAAGCCAAGACTAGTAAACTAACCTCAAAATCCCCTGAGCGAGTGGCGGCCTGATTTTGGGTGCGAGCAACTCCCCCTTTTGAAGAAGCGTCTAAAAGACTTCCTACTGCCATTCCAATAATAGCGCCAATTGGCCCTCCAAAAGACCATCCTATTGAGGCCCCTATCCATTTCGAAAATCCCATTTTATATCACAATTAAATTAAAAATCAAACCTACAAAAAAAAGAATAGTCACAATTAATAAGCTCAAAAATTTCTTAAAAATTTATCGTCAATTTAACACTTTACGCTCTTAAAAAAAGAATATAATTGCCGGACAAATGTGTATATTTGTGTTTTAATTAAAAAATAAATAAACATGTATCCAGCAGAATTAGTAAAACCAATGCGTGAACATTTGACGCAAGTAGGCTTTCAAGAATTACATAATGCCGAAGCTGTAGACACTGCTTTAGCACAATCAGGGACAACTCTAGTGGTTGTCAATTCAGTTTGTGGCTGTGCAGCTGCCAACGCACGACCAGGAGCTATTATGAGTTTAGATAACGAAAAACTTCCCACTCAAACTGTCACAGTATTTGCAGGGGTAGATAAAGAAGCTGTCCAAAAGACAAGAGAACATATGGTTCCATTTCCTCCAAGTTCTCCTTGTATGGCCTTGTTTAAAGATGGTGAATTAGTTCACGTACTTGAACGTCATCACATTGAAGGGCGACCAGCCGAACTGATCGCAGAAAACTTAAAGAATGCGTACAACGAATTTTGTTAAGACCTCTCTTTAACTAAAAAAGTCAGACCTATAGGTCTGGCTTTTTTGTTATCCGTTAGCCTATAATTTCTACCAAATCTTCAATTTTTGTAAGCAATTGAACTTTAATAGCGGTTGATTTTAGACTTATCTTGTTGTGTTTTGACACAAATATAATTTCGAAGCCTAGTTTTTCTGCCTCTAAAATGCGCTGATCTACACGCTGAACGGGTCGGATTTCTCCAGACAAGCCTACCTCAGCGGCAAAACAATAATTTTTTGCTAAGGCCTCATCGTCATTAGAAGATAAAATAGCCGCAACCACTGCTAAGTCAATCGCGGGGTCATCGACATTAATGCCTCCTGTAATATTTAAAAAAACATCTTTGGCACCAAGTCTAAAGCCTGCTCTTTTTTCCAATACAGCTAAAAGCATATTGAGACGTTTAGCGTTAAATCCCGTAGCACTTCGCTGGGGCGTTCCATAAACGGCCGTACTTACCAAAGCCTGAACCTCTATGAGTAATGGGCGAACCCCTTCTAGGGTAACGGCTATGGCGTTTCCAGATAAGGCTTCGTCTTTTTTAGATATTAAAATATCTGAAGGATTAGTAACTTCTCGTAAACCGGTTCCGAGCATTTCATAAATCCCTAGTTCATGGGTGGATCCAAAACGGTTTTTATGTGCCCTTAAAATTCTAAAAACATGATTTCTATCGCCTTCAAACTGAAGGACCGTATCAACCATATGTTCAAGTATTTTAGGCCCTGCAATAGAGCCATCTTTTGTAATATGACCTATTAAAATTACGGGGGTGGCTGTTTCTTTTGCAAACTTAATAAGCTCACTTGTGCATTCTTTAATTTGCGAAACACTCCCTGCAGAAGCTTCCAAGTAATCGCTTTGAAGTGTTTGAATCGAATCAATCACAACGACATCTGGTTGAAGCGCTTCAATTTGTTTAAATATATGCTGTGTTTTTGTTTCTGTTAATATGTAACACGTATCATTCAATGGTTGAATACGCTCTGCTCGAAGTTTAATTTGTTTTTGACTTTCTTCTCCAGAAACATATAAGGTTTTATAAGGCAGTTTCAACGAAACTTGAAGCATTAACGTACTTTTTCCTATGCCAGGCTCTCCTCCTAAAAGGGTTAAGGATCCTGGAACTATGCCACCTCCTAGCACACGGTTAAGCTCACCATCGTTGGTGTTCATTCTAACTGTTTTTGCCGTGTCTATTTCTGATATTTTTAACGGCTTAGATACCCGGTTAGGGGTGTTTTGTGCTCCAAGCTTCCAATCCTTTTTGTCTGACTTCTGCACCAATTCTTCGGCGATTGTGTTCCAAGACTTACAAGATGTACATTGTCCTTGCCATTTAGCAGATTGAGCTCCACAGCTCTGACAAAAAAAGGTGGTTTTAACTTTAGCCATTAGTATCCGTATTCTTTTTGAATTTGATCTGCTCGATTTAGCATATCTTCTTTTAAATAGCCTTCAATACTTCTTAGTGTATAACAAGACCTGTAGGAATTCATTGCCTTTTTGTACTTTCCTGACTCCTCATAATAGCGTGCTAAATAAAAAGGGGCTAATATAGTACCTGGGTGTTGGTCTTTGGCGATGTTTCCCAAATCTTTATAAAGCTCATACTGCTCTGTTTTTTCAATAGCTGTAGCAATGGCTCTAAAATCGTTAACGAGTATTTGCTTTTCTACCCCAAACACCTCATTGATCGCGTCATATTTATCTATTAAATAGTCAACAGGAGACGTTTCTAAAGGAAGGATTTTGTTTTTATACTCTGATCTGCTAATTGGTTGAAACTCCGAAAATATGCCTTCTAATGCATTTGGGATTGAATGTGTAACTAGTGAATAATGTGTAGCGCCTTCAAAATTATCAAACGAATAGTACAGATTAGAGTTTTCTAAAACAGAAAGCTGAGTATTTAGTTCAACAGCCTCTTTTTTATTTTGCTTTAAATCCTGTGAGGCTGTGGATAAGTAATAAAATGATTTTCTCTTTTGCTCAATAGAAAACTGTCTTGTAAGATTTTCCTGCATGTAAGATGCTAACTCAGGGCTAAGGGCTATGAAAGCATTAAAAACAGGCGATTTTTTAAAGAAAAAATAATTTATAAAGTTTGCTGTCTTTCCATGACCAATAGCAATTTTAAAATCTAAACTACGATAGTTTTCTGTAACAAAAGGAATAAGCTCGGTTACAACAAAGTCGTAAAACTGAGCCCCCTTTTTATGAGGTAAGAAATTTTCTACTGAGATTGTGCAGTCATCTGCTCTTGAATCTATTTGGTTTACCCCTACTACAATCGCATCGGGCATGTCTTTCCAGTAAGAATAGTAGTCAACATTGCCTGCAACGACCTCGAAAAGATAATCCCCATCAAAAACAATAATTAGTGGATAGGCTTGGTCTTCATTGGCCTCATAATTGCGTGGAAGTTGAATTTTTAATTCTCGAGTCGTTCCTAGAGCTTCAGATTCAATCGATTCATAAATAGTCTGAGAGAACGAAAGGTTACAACTTAACAGCAATGAAATGACAAAAAACTTCATGTTATATGTATATATAGTTTGGTGTTGCCAAGTTAAGAAAATAAGCTAAAAATAATTGTACTATTTAGAAGTTTGTTTTGGGAATCGCCTATTGTAAAATGGCAAATAGAGAAGAGAAAGCCCGCCTAAAAGTATAATCATTAATGTTTGTGAGGTCCACATAATCCACCCAAATGCAATACTTGGATCTTCAGGAATATTAAAAATAGAAAACGCAGCAAAAATAGCCAATGGATAAGATCCAATCCCTCCATTGGTTGCAGCAATACTAAAACTAGCCAATATAAAGCCGATTAAGATCGCCGCAAAAGGAATGTTACTTATTTCATTTACAGAAAATGTAGTGACATAAAACATAAGTACATACATTCCCCATATAAACAGCGTATGAAAAATAAAAGGCCACTTTTTTTTCATCTTAAAAATACTAAGAAGCCCCTCCACTAAGCCGCTCATAAACGATTTAATTTTTAGGGCGATTTTTGACTGCCCTTTTTTAATAATTACAATTGTAATAAAAATAAAAGCGAGACCTATAGCCCCCGCAATTAATAATCTTAAAGGGTCTATTGTTTCTGAGAGTTTCGAGTAAATAAAGTCATATTGTAAAAAAAGTGTCGCCGTAATAATACCTAGCATAACAACCATATCGGCAATTCGTTCTGAGACTATAGTACCAAAGCTTTTTTCAAAAGGCACCCCTTCATAATTTGTAAGTATGGAGGCCCTTGCTATTTCACCGGCTCTAGGAATTGTATAGTTAATTAAATAGGTAGCAAAAACAGCCATTATACTGTTTCCAAGCTTAATGCTGTAACCCATAGGCTCTAACTGAAATCGCCAACGATAGGCACGAGACAAGTGACTTAACAGACCAAAAAATGTACCTAAAAGAACCCAAGAATAGTTGGCTTCTTTAAAAGAACCAACTAAACGATCAAAAGGGATAATAGAAAACGAATACCAAACCGCTACAACACTTAGTAAAAGTGGGACCGTTACTTTTAGTATTGGCTTCAGTTTTAGATTCAAAATTTAGTTTAATAGGTTATTGGATTCATTAGGAAACACCAATGAAGGCTTAAAGACTTTAGCGTCTTCTAATTCCATAAAAGCATAGGTAATAAGTATCAAAACATCTCCTATAGAAACCTTATGAGCTGCTGCGCCGTTTAAGGTGATTTCACCCGAGTTTCTTGGCCCTGGAATTACATATGTGTCTAGGCGCTCACCATTGTTGTTGTTAACCACTTGGATTTTTTCTCCTTGGATAATATTGGCAGCATCCATTAAGTCTTCATCAATTGTAATACTTCCGATGTAATCAAGATCAGCTCCAGTTACTTTTACTCGATGAATTTTTGATTTCACTACTTGTATTTGCATGTTGGTAAATATAATTAATTTAAATCTATATTATCAATTAAACGGACATCTCTTACAAAGACCGCAATAAATGCTCGATATGTTTTATTGCTGTTGTTTTGCTCAATAGCTGTCAAGGTTTCTATCTCTGAAATCTGAAAATACTCCAGCTCAAACAATGGATTTGCGCTAAACTGTGTGTCCACCCAGCGATAAATAGCTTGCACACTCTCTTTTTTAAATTTCTGATTAACTAATTTTAATGTTTTATAAATCAATGCCGATTCATGCTGTTCTAAAGGAGTCAAGCGAGTATTTCTAGAACTCATTGCAAGCCCATTAGGCTCCCGCTCAATTGGACATCCTATAATATTGACTGGCAGTTTTGTGATTGCTACCATTTTTTTTATTATTTGTAGTTGCTGAAAGTCTTTCTCGCCAAAATAGGCGTTGTCAGGGTTAACGATTTCAAACAACCGCTTTACAATGGTTCCTACTCCGTCAAAATGACCAGGTCGAGAACGGCCTTCCATTTCTAATTCAAGTCCTTCGAAATCAAAGCAATCCGATGCTATTTTAGGGCCATAAACATCCTTAATTTCAGGCGCATACACAACAATAGATTGCTTTGAAAGGGTTTCTAATAATTGAATATCCTTATCTAATGTTCGGGGGTATTTATTTAAATCGTCCGGATTGTTGAATTGAGTTGGATTAACAAAAATACTAACCACAACGCAATTATTAGTGGCCAAAGCAGCTTTTACCAAAGACAAATGCCCCTCATGAAGAGCTCCCATAGTAGGAACAAACCCCACTGAAAAATCAGCTTGTTTTTGTTTGTTAACATGAGCTATTAAACCCGTCTTTGATTTGAATAATTGCATTTAGTAAATAATTAACAGCTTGCAAACTTAAGGTATTACAATTAATCTGCATAAAATTTTGTATTTTTGCACGAGTTTTATTGTCAATACTAAAACCCTAGAGCATATGAAAGATAAGAGAGTATTATACGTGTCGTCAGAAGTAGTGCCATATCTCCCTGAAACAGAGATTTCATCTATGTCGTTTGAAGCGCCTAGAATGATCAACAAACAAGGAGGGCAAATACGAATATTCATGCCTCGCTATGGTAATATTAATGAAAGAAGACATCAACTCCACGAGGTCATTCGCCTCTCTGGCATAAACTTGGTAATCAACGACTTAGACATGCCCTTGATAATTAAGGTCGCTTCCATCCCAAAAGAACGGATTCAAGTTTATTTTATCGATAATGAAGAATATTTTAAAAGAAAAGCAACCCTTACAGATGAAGAAGGAAAGTTATTTGACGATAATGATGAACGCGCTATCTTTTTTGCAAAGGGTGTAATTGAGACTGTTAAAAAATTGAACTGGGCTCCAGACATAATTCACGTACATGGTTGGCTAGCGTCTTTATTGCCTTTATACCTGAAACAATATTATAAAGATGAACCTTTATTTAAGGAAAGTAAAGTAGTAACTTCTATTTATAATAAAAGTTTTGACGATACGCTTAATAGTGATCTTATTGATAAAATCAAGTTTGATGAAATAGAAGAAACTTATATTGACGGGCTAAAAACACCTAACTATTCTAACTTAATGAAGGTTGCTATCGATTTTTCTGATGGATTAATAAAAGGGTCTCAAGAACTTCCTGCAGAACTAGAAGACTATCTTGCTAATTGTGAAAAGCCTGTTCTTGACTATCAATACCCGGAAGCTTTTGCGGAAGCTTATACTGATTTTTACACTACAAAAATATTAAAATAAGTCCCCCCTATTTATCATGAAACATATGAACTCTTTTTTATTAAAATCTGCTTGTGCACTATCTGTTATTTTAATGGTCCAAGCCTGTGACTCTGAGTTTTCAGAAATTGGTACAGGCATCGTAGGGATTCCAGATTTTGAAATTAAAAATAAAGCTTACCCAATAACAACCTACAATAAAAAAATAACCGAATTTGAATCCTCTAACCTAGGAAATAACCTGTTAGGATATTATAAAGATCCTGTTTTTGGAGGCTCTAAAGCTAGCTTTGTAGGACAGATACTCCCCAGTGATTTCACTCCAACTTTTGGAGATAACACCGTTTTAGATTCTGTAGTTTTAACAATCCCCTACATGAGTAATGCCACTATAAATGAGGAGGTAACTGAGTATGAGCTAGACTCGCTATACGGATCAAATCCAATTAAGCTGTCTGTCTTTAAAAATAATTTCTTGCTGCGACGTTTTGACCCCAGCGGATCTGTAGATGACTTTCAAAACTATTATTCAAACGGATCACTAACAAGCGGGCAGCTCATTGAATCTTCTCAACTTGAAGGACAACTACTTTACTCTGACCCAAATTATTTTCCAAGTTCACAATCGATTCCGTTGACAACTTATAACGAAGAAACGGACGCTTTTGAAGTGACTAGTACTTTAATCCCAAGCCTTAGAGTGCATTTATATAATAACCCCGATAATCAAAGTCCTCCAGATGCGTTTTGGGAAGATTTAATATTTTCATTAGAAGACAACGAAGCTACCAGCTCTAGCGATGGTTTTTTTAATTACTTTAGAGGGTTATACTTCAAGGCTGAGGCCAATGATAATGATGAGGGGCATATGATGCAGCTTCAACTTGCAGGAGCTCAAAGCAATCTTACAATATACTATACTTATGACCAAACGTTGACTGTTGACGGGGTAGAGGAAACGAGCCCAGCAAAAGGCGAATATGTATTGTCATTTTCTGGAAATAATGTAGCTATTTTTGATAATGATTTTAACCCATCGATTCTACAAACCATAAATGATACTTCAACAGATTTGGAAGGAGACGATTTCCTATATCTAAAAGGAGGTGAAGGCTCTATGGCTGTAATTGAATTATTTGCAGAGGATGAATTTGGCAATACAGAAGAGGATTATAAGAATGAATTTAGAGATATTGACGGCGGACAAACAACTCCTAAGCGATTAATTAACGAAGCATTCTTAGAGTTTTATGTAGAAGAAACCATGTCTAACGCTGATATTCCAAATAGAGTTTACATTTATGACCTAGACAATAATTCAGTTCTTTTTGATTATGCGTTAGACCAATCAATCAGTACGACTTCTTCAGATTCAAAATTAGTTCACTTGGTCCCTTTAGCGACAGAAACAGACAGTGATGGTGTAGAGCATAAGAAATACAAAATTAGGCTTACAGATCATTTAAATAACATAGTTATTAATGATTCTACAAATGTGAAACTTGGACTTTTAGTGTCTTCAAATGTAGGTCAAATAAGTCTAAATGAATTTAAAAATATCGATGATATTCAGGGTGTCCCTACAGGCACCGTATTGTCTCCTAAAAGTGTTGTTCTGCATGGAAACAACTCCCCAAACCCTACTAAACACCCAAAACTAAATATTTATTATACTGAACCTAACAATTAAATCTTATGTGTGGAATTGTCGGCTATATTGGCCATCGTGAAGCTTATCCCATAATACTTAAAGGACTTCAACGACTTGAGTATAGAGGCTATGACAGTGCTGGTATAGCATTGTATGATGGATCCTCAATAAAACTATCAAAAACGAAAGGAAAAGTTGCAGATTTAGAACGCAAATTTTCAGATCAAAACAACACCCCTAAAGGAACTTTAGGTATTGGACACACCCGCTGGGCTACCCACGGAGTTCCTAACGATACTAATTCCCACCCTCACTTTTCAAATTCTGGAGATCTAGTAATCATCCACAATGGAATTATTGAAAATTATGAGGCTCTAAAAAAAGAGCTGATTAAGCGTGGTTATCATTTTTCATCAGATACAGATACAGAAGTACTAATAAATCTGATCGAAGACATCCAAAAAAATAACGATTTAAAGCTTGGGAAAGCGGTTCAAGTAGCGCTTAACCAAGTTGTAGGAGCCTATGCAATTGCAGTCCTTGACATAAAAAAACCCAACGAAATAGTTGCAGCACGATTGGGAAGTCCTCTAGCAATAGGCGTTGGCGAAGGCGAGTTTTTTATTGCCAGTGATGCTTCTCCGTTTTTAGAATATACCAATAATGCCGTTTATTTGGAAGACGAAGAAATGGCAATTGTCTCTTTACACAAGCCTTTAAACATCCGAAAAATAAAAGACGATAGGCTCGTAAGTACCTACGTACAAGAACTAAAAATAAATCTTGAACAAATTGAAAAGGGAGGCTATGACCATTTTATGCTTAAAGAAATTTTTGAGCAGCCACATGCTATTAAAGATACCTACAGGGGGCGCTTGCGAATAGATGAAGGCATTATTAAAATGGCGGGGATTGAAGATAACATGGCTAAATTTATAAATGCTAAGCGCATTATAATTGTCGCTTGTGGAACTTCTTGGCATGCCGGGCTAGTTGCAGAATATATAATTGAAGAACTCGTAAGAGTGCCTGTTGAAGTAGAATATGCTTCAGAATTTAGATACCGAAACCCCGTTATCAATAATTCAGATGTGGTCATTGCAATTTCTCAATCCGGAGAAACCGCAGACACACTTGCAGCTATAAAGCTTGCAAAAGAAAGAGGCGCGTTTGTGTTTGGAGTTTGTAATGTTGTTGGTTCATCCATATCTAGGGAAACAGATGCTGGCGCTTACACACATGCAGGACCAGAAATTGGAGTGGCTTCAACAAAAGCATTTACAACTCAAATTACCGTTCTTACACTAATTGCGCTGCGCTTAGCAAAAGCAAAAGGAACCATGTCAAATACAGACTTTAGAAGGCATCTCGTGGAATTAGAAATGATTCCTAAAAAAGTGGAAGAAGTTTTAAAGTCAGAATCATTAACAAAAGAAATTGCTGCTATATATAAGGATGTTAGTAACTTCTTGTATTTAGGACGTGGTTTTAATTTTCCTGTAGCACTTGAAGGTGCTCTAAAACTCAAAGAGATTTCTTACATACATGCCGAGGGATATCCGGCGGCAGAAATGAAACATGGTCCAATCGCTCTTATAGATGAAAACATGCCAATCGCAGTAATTGCGACCAAATACGGGCATTATGAAAAGGTTGTAAGTAACATTCAAGAGATAAAATCACGGAAAGGGAAAATTATTGCTGTGGTCACCAAAGGGGATACTCAAGTTAAGGGAATCGCAGACCATGTCATTGAAGTTCCCGAAACTATAGAGTTACTTTCGCCACTTCTTACCACAATCCCCTTGCAGTTGTTGTCTTACCATATTGCTGTCATGCTAGAAAAAAACGTAGATCAACCTCGAAACCTAGCGAAATCTGTTACAGTGGAGTAGGATTAAGTGTTCGTTATTCTTAGCACATTAAATTGGGGAGAAAGGTTGTGGGCAACAATAACAAACTCATTCTAGACTAAATAAATCATCTACTTTACATTCTAGTTCTTTAGAAAGTTTCAAACATAACAGTATAGAGGGATGGTATCTGTTGTTTTCGATAGAGTTTATTGTTTGTCTAGAAACGCCTATTTTTTTTGAAATGTCTTCTTGTGTATATCCAGACTTTGTTCGATATAACTTTAAATTATTTTTCATGAGTTATAGTGTTTGAAAAGTCTGAATTTGAATAGTAGATTAAATAAGAAAAGTATTAAAAATAAATTGAACACCAATACATACATATATGTAATATTATACACTAAAAAGGTAGACACAATTATTAACCCAAAACTAATAAACAGTGACAAGGACAAACTTTCTAATCTAATTCTTGAAATTAATTCGTCTTCGATTTTTTCTTTACTAAAAGAGTTTACAATCCCTGAAACAATAATTATCAAAGTAAAAACTTCATCACCTAAACCATTTTCTATCCACCTAAACCCTGGAATTTTTGTTCCAACCCACTCATAAGAAAAAATTGAAAAAACGTTGACCACAAAAATATCTTGTATTCTGTCAGTTAACATTAAGAACAAACCAATAGAAATTGACAAATAAAATATCCAACCACTAATCTTCTTGTACTTGTAATTAAATAAATAATTCATACTATTTATGCTTTTAAATTTCAACAAATGTAAAGTATTTTTTACATAATGACAAGAAAACTTTACATAAATAAATTGGCGGTTTTAGTTATATTAACATTATGCATAAGCTTAAAGTTAGATTTACTTATCAAGAAAGGGGGAAACCAAGACTAGAAAGATCAGAGCCCAACACCCTATTCATGTTGAGAAATTAATATTTTTTGGAGGTCATAAATTGGCTTCTGGTTATATTTGTAGCGTTATTTAAGAATTATTTAATATTTAATCATTAAATTTGATCAACTAAAAAACAACCGAATTAAAACAATTTAATTTATGAAAACATTTTTAAGGGCTTTTGCCTTACTTTTCTGTGTTGCATCTTTTGCACAAACAACAGTAAAAGGAACTGTCAGTGATGACAGCGGAATGCCACTAGCTGGCGCGAACATTATCATTGCTGGAACTTCTAGTGGAGTTGTAGCTGATTTTGATGGGAACTTTACTTTAACTACTAACGAAAATCTTCCATTCACGATTAAAGTGAGTAGTGTAGGTTTTAGTACGCAAACGCAAGAAGTAACTTCTAATAACCAAACCATTACGGTGACTTTGGATGAAGGAAGCTTCTTAGATGAAGTTGTAGTATCAGCGTCAAGAGTGTCTCAACGAATTTTTGACTCTCCGATAACTGTTGAAAAATACAGCCTAAAACAAATTGAGCGTACGCCTTCAGCTGACTTTTTTGAAGGATTACAAAACGTTAAGGGAGTTCAAATGAACCAAACAGGTTTGGTGTTTAGTCAAGTTAATACAAGAGGTTTTGCAACCGCATACAATGAAGGTTTTGTAACACTTGTAGATGGAATGAACACACAAGCACCCGTTTTTGGATTTGCTGTAGGTAACTTAATTGGCCCTAGCGAACTAGACGTTCAAAGTGTAGAATTAATTCCTGGTGCGGCTTCTGCCTTATACGGAATGGACGCTTACAAAGGAATCATGTCTATCACTACCAAAAATCCATTTGACCATGAAGGTGTCAATGTGTATTATAGATCAGGTGTCACTCAGCAAGTTGCTGGTGGAGATAACGAGTTTTCAGATTTTGGAGTGCGTTTAGCTAAAAAACTTTCTGATAAATGGGCTGTAAAAGTATCCGTTTCAGCAAAGCAAGGAACGGAATGGGCTGCGGCTGACACGCGTCACAAAAATGATTGTTCTAATTGTGGTGAAGGAAGTATTGTTGAAGGATACGATCCAAGATCTCCTGATTATGATGCTGTTAATGAATACGGACAACAATTAATTTCCTCGCAAGATGTATGGGGAGCTCTTGCTGCTTTTGTAGGAGAAGATAATGCTACTGCTCTTTCTGCTGCTGCACCAGATTACTGGGATGCTATCAGAACAACAGGATACATGGAAACAGATCTTTTTGGGAATGAAGCAAGTAACATAAAAGGAAATGCAGGTATTTACTACCGTCCAAATAGCGATACAGAAATATCTTTATCTACTCTATATGGTACAGGTGAAGCGCCTTTACCAGCGGGTAACGCTCGTTACAACATCAAAGATTTTGTGGTTCAACTACATAAGTTTGAGATTAAAAGTGGAGGCCTTACAGCCCGCGCTTACTATACCGCAGAAGATGCGGGTAAAACAACACAAAGTTCAGCTTTAGGAACTTCTGTTGCCCTTGCTCAACCAGGCGGTATTGAAAGCGGCTGGGGTGGTGCTTATTTAGCAAATTATTTAGGTGCTTTAGCTGGTGGTGCTGCTAATGTTCCCGCTTTTTTAGGACAGATTGTGGGTGACGTATTTACAGGCGGGCAAAGCTTCAATAACCTTGTCGGAGTTGAAAACAGTTTAAATGCGCATAGCTTTGCTAGATCTCAAGCAGATCTAAACATGTTAATGCCAGGAACTCCTGAATTTAACACTGCAGTAGCAAATGCAACTAATCAACCTATTTTAACATTCAATGAAAACAACGGTGCTTTGGGCGCAGTAATTAAGGACGTTTCAACGGTTACAACATTTGAAGCCAACTACGATTTTAAAGATGAAATTGAATTTGCCAATATAGTGATAGGTGGTATATACAGAAATTTTACCCTTGATACAGACGGGACATTATATACAGATTACGATGCACCAATTGAGTACAAAGAATTTGGAATGTATGGTCAATTACAAAAAGACTTGTTTGACGACAACGTCTCTTTAACAGCTTCTTTACGTTATGACAAAGTTGAAGTAATGGAAGACGCTAATATAACGCCAAGACTTGGATTGTTATTTAAGCTTTCTGAAAACAAAAACCTTAGACTTTCTGCTCAAGTAGGGTATAGAAACCCAACCAATCAAGATAAGTTTATTGGACTGTACAATGGAGAAGAGGTATTGTTAGGTAGTACAAGACAAAACATCGACAGGTTTGCAACAAACCTTGGAGGTTTTGACTGGACAGGAAATCAAGTATTTGAAACTGCTTTAAATAAAAGTGCTTGGGATAATGGAGGAAACATCGTGTCTGAAGTCTTAGATTATGTAGAAGCTGAAAAAGTAACTTCATATGATATTGGATACAGATACAACACTAAAGATTTCACAATAGACATGAACGCCTACTGGAGTGACTACAGTAACTTTATAGGAACTAATAGTGTATATGTACCTGCTGCGATTGGAGCACCTGCTGATGTAGCAATGGGTCTTGGAGCTTTTGCTCAATTTGGAGTTGACGCTAACTTAGATGTGCCATTTAGCACTCACGGATTTAGTCTTGAAGCAATAAAGAAATTTAGCTCAAGAATGACTTTTAACTTTATTTATGAGTACAACAAATTAGTTTATACTCCTGAAGCAAATTCAAATTTTGAATTAAGTTGGAATACTCCTGAGCACAGAGTTAAGTTTGGATTTGATTCTAAAATAACTGACAACATAAGCTTTGGAGCTAATGCACGTTATAACACTGAGTATTACTACGAGTCTTCGTTCATTGATGCGACGATTGATAGCAATACAGTTATGGATGCTAAGTTAACTTTTAACTTACCTATTATTTATTCTGGCCTTAAGATTGAGGTTGGAGGAAATAATATTGGTGGTCAAGAGTATGTAAGTATTCCTGGATCAGGTAACATAGGATCTCTGTATTATGCAGGGGTTAAAGTTGGATTCTAAAATCTAAACTTATTAATTCTATATAAAAAAACCCAGCACTATGTGCTGGGTTTTTTAATTAAAACTACTATCTTTGCAGCGCAAAAACTTAGTGTTTTTCGTCTCATTTTAGCTAAAAAATATAAACAATAAAGTAATGTCAAAAGTTACAGGTAAAGTTTCTCAAATT
>Ga0209713_10000606_pt1 | contig 20384 bp, 3 predicted proteins | sample ArcOceMetagenome_3_FD_187444 | JGI IMG/M metagenome (GOLD analysis project Ga0209713, IMG submission 187444) | Marine eukaryotic phytoplankton communities from Arctic Ocean - Arctic Ocean- Svalbard ARC20M Metagenome (SPAdes) (version 2) | ecosystem: Environmental > Aquatic > Marine > Oceanic... | reverse complement strand
GCGCGGCCCGGCGCCGACGCCGCTCCTCCTGCCCCGAGTCGACGACGCGTTGCTGCGCACCGTGCCCGCCTCCGAGGGCGGCGCCGACGGCGGCTTCTTCGCCTCGGCGGGCGCCGGCGCCTCCGACGGCGCGGCGGCAGGCGCTGCGGCGGGGGCGGCGGGCGCGGGCGCGGGCGCGGGTGCGGGCGCGGCCGGAGCGGCGCCGGGCGCGCCGGCCATCGCGGCCATCTCCCACGGCGGCTTGATGCGCTGCGCGGCGTAGTCGTTGGCGCAGCGCGCCGCGGCCTCGTCGAGCGGCGTCGGCTTGGCGGCGGTGGGCGTCCACGGCAGCGGCAGCGTGAACGGCTGCGCGAGCGTGGCCCGCTCGGCGGCGAGCGGCTCGAGCGGCGTCCCCATGAGGCTCTTGAGCGCCGGGTTGCCGTCGCTGCCGGGCGGCGCGGCGGGCGGCGGCGGCAGCTGCGTCGCCGCCATCTTGGCGACGAGCCGCTGGCCTCCCTCGATCGAGATGCGCGTGAGCGCCTCGGCGAGCGACCGTCGGCCCGAGCCGCCGCCGATCTGGCGGAGCTGCCGCAGCGTCGCGGCGCGCATGTTGCCCTGGTGGCGCGAGTCGGCCTCCTGCCGCGCCGCCACGCTCGCGTCGAGCCGCTCGGTGCGCTGCGCCGCCAGCTCGGCGCGCGCCAGCACGTGCCGCGCCCACAGCTCGCTCCGCTGCTCGCTCAGGCTGTCGAGGTCGGCGAGCCGCGTGCGCGTCGCGCGGCGCAGGTCGCCCGCGAGCTTGGCGCGCAGCTGCAGCAGCGGCGTGTCGCCGTCGCGCGCGCTCGCGATCGCGTCGCGCGCCTGGCGCGCCGCGTGGCCCTCGCGCGCCATCGCCTCGCGCAGCCGCGTGTCGCGCTCGCTGCCGCCGCGCTCCGCCGCCGCGTCGAGCGCCGCCGCGCGCGCCGCGATGGCGGCGAGGACGCGCGCGCGCACGCCCTCGCGCATCGCCGCCGCGCTCTCGTCGTGCTGCGCGAGGACCTCGTGCGTCGCCGCCACCAGCGCGTGCGTCCGCTCCTCGTCCTTGGCCGACTGCGTGAGCGACGCGCGCAGCGCGCGCACCGGCTCGTCGTCGCCGCCGCTCCCCGCGCCGCCCGCGCCGCCGCTCCCCGCGCCGCCGCCCGCCGCCGCGATGGCCGCCGCGATGGCCGCCGCCGTCGCCGGCGGCGCGATGCCGAGCGGCGGCGCGGCGAGCACGGCGTCGCCGCGCGCGGCGGCGTCGACGAGCGACGCCTCGAAGCCTCCCTGCGCCGCCTGCAGCGCGCGCGCGCCGTCGGCCTGCAGCTCGAGCGCGAGCTTGCCGAGCGCCTTGCCGCCCGACGCCTCGCCCGCCGCCTCGCCCTCGAGCGCCTGCGACTGCAGCGCCTCCTCCGCGAGGTGCCGCTCGCGCGCGCGCCGCTGCGACGCGACGCGCGCCTCCTCGACGCCCTCGACGGCGGCGGCGCCGAGGCGCGCCAGGTGGCCGTGCAGCTTGCGCATCACGCCCGGCGGCTGCACGTCGTGCGCCTCGAGCCGCTCGCGCGGCGTCGGCGCCACCCACGCCTGCACCACCTCGCCCTCTTTGTCGCCGTCGCGCCGCCACAGCGCGCGCGCCCCCTCGGCCAGCTGCGCCTCCCAGTCGCGCACGCACTTGGCGAGGGCGCGGTCGCGCTCCGCCTCCTCGGCCGGCTGCGCGCGCCACGCCGCCGACGGGTCGGCCCACGCCGCCGAGCGGCCGACGGTGCCGCGCTCCTGCAGCAGCCGCTGCTCCGTCGCCTCCGCCTCGAGCGCCAGCTGGCGGCAGCGGCCCAGGTGGAGCTCGTGCTCGGCGCGCAGCTCGTCGGCGCCCGCCGCGGCGCCGCGCTCGAGGTCGGTCGCGTGCGCGTGCGCGGCGGTGCGCACGGCGTGGCGGCGGTCGGCCAGCGCGACCTCGCCCTCCTTCAGGCGGTGCGAGATGATCTGCACCCACTCCTGCGGCTGCGCCATCACGATCTGCTCGACCATCTGCGCCTCGTGCGAGAGCGAGCCCAGCAGCTGCTCGTGCCGCGTGGCCTCGCGCCCCGTCGGCGCCAGCAGCTGCCGCTCGATGGCCTCCCGCAGTCGCGCCTCGCCGCCGAGCTGCGCCGCGTGCCTCCGCGCGTCGCCCGCCGCCATCAGCGCGCGCTCCTCGCCCAGCACGCCCGCCGTGCGCGCCGACAGCTCGTGCGCCGCCGCCGTCGCCTGCTGCGCCGCGTCCGAGACGTCCTGCAGCGTCTGCGTCACGCGCTGCGTCGCCTGCTTCGACGCCGTCGCCGACGCCGCCGCCGCGGCGCTCCTGGCCATGCGCTCGTGCGAGGCGCCGACGCGCGACCAAAGGTCGGTCGACGACGCGCCGAACTCGTCGCGCGCGTGCATCCGCTCCATCTCGGCGCGGCGAGGCGCGCCGCCCGCGCTGAGCGCCTTGCGCGCCTCGAGCGACGCGGCGCCCGCGCCCACCTTCTGCATCAGCCGCACCTGCGCCGCCGCCGCGTCGCGCTCGTGCTGCGACGTCACCTCCACCTCGCCGTCGCGCCGCTGCCGCTTGAGCCGCTCGAGCGACTGCAGCTGCGCCGCGCGCGCCACGCGCCGCTGCGCGCGCTTCTCGCGGTGCGACGCGGCGCCCTCGACGAGCAGCCGGCCCAGCTGCGCCGCCGCGTGCTCCTTGCGGCTCTCGAGCCGCCCCTTCCAGTCCTGCCCGAGCCTCCCCAGCTCGATGGCCACCGCCTCGCCCGACTCGGCCAGCTCGGTCTGCAGCGCGACGCGCCCCTCGGCGTGGAGCTGCGCCTGCTGCGCGAGCTGCTGCACGATCGGCGCCGCCACCTTGGCCGCCGCGCTCGCCGCCTCGCGCCCCACGCGGCCGAACGTGCGGCGCAGCACCCCCACCTCGTGGTCGCGGTTGTCGCAGAAGGCGCGGTCGATCCGCTTGAGCGTCCGCCCGTTGCGCTCGTGGACGCGCTGGATCGCCTTCTCGCGCTCGTCGAGCAGCGTCGCGCTCGCCTTGTCGCCCTTGCCGCGCACGCTCTCCCACCCCGCCGCCACCTCGGCGCGCGCCCTCTGCATGGCGTCGAGCTGCTTCTCGGCGGCGCGCGCGTACTTGTCGCGCAGCTGCGGCGCGAGCACGTTGAGCGACCGCTCCTTCTGGTTGGAGAAGTCGTTGAAGGCGCGCTGGCGGCCGTCGCGCGCCGCGCGCAGCCGATCCTCCATCTCCCGACGGCACTTGGCCACCTCGGCGTCGGCGCGCGCGCGCGCGCCGCTCGCGTGTCGCTCCTGCAGCCGCGAGCGCACGACGCGCAGCCGGTTGGCCTGCTCGGTCGCCTGCACCTCGCCGGCGGAGCGCGCCGCGGCGGCGCCCTCGCTCGCCTCGGCCATCGCCTCGCTGAGCCCGCTCAGCTTCTTCGCCGCCTCGCCCGCGTCCACGAACAGCACGCGCGACAGCAGCTGCACGCCCGCCGTGTTGCCGCTCGAGTCCTGCAGCGGCTCCTGCAGCGCCCAGCCGCCGGTGGCGGCGTGCTCGACGACCTCCGACCACGGCTTGCGCACGAAGCCGATCAGCCCGGTGCTGCCGCGCAGCTCGAGCAGCACGCCCGCGAGCGACGACGTCGCGTCCGCCGGCAGCGGGAGCAGCAGCTCCTCGTTCCAGATGGTCGTGCCCGCGCGGGGCGCCGGCCGCGTCGAGGCGGACTGCACGACGCGACCGTCGCGCAGCTGGCCGTGGACGCTGACGTACAGGTCGTCGCCCAGCCCGCGCGCCGCCTGCGCGTCCCACACGGCGCCCACCACCTTGACCGCCAGCACCGGCACGCGCTTGCCCAGCAGCGCCACATTCTCCACGTTCTTGACCATCGCGCTGCTCATCAGCGCGGTCAGCTTCGACGGCGCCTTCTTGGACGGGTCGTACTTCTTGGCCGCCGTGTTCTGCGCGACCGCGGAGAGGAGGGAATCCATGGTAGCCGGCGGCGCTGCCCGGCGCCGACCCAGCCGCGGCCGCTTGACCAGCCCAAAACAAGTTTTGGGAGTCGAACCACCTTTCCGCGAAGGGGTGATTGGTCACGCGCCAGCTGCAGTGCGACCGCTCCACGAGTCTTGGAGTGCTGAGATCGGACGGACCGCGGTTCATGACACGTGATTTGAGCCGACTCCACATACTTAGCCTCGTGATATGTGTTTATATCGTGATATGTGTTTATGGTAAGAAAATTCCTAATGCTTCCGTACGGAAATGCCTGCGACGTCATCCGTCTGCGTTGCGAGCGCCATCGTGACGGCCATGTGCGCCGTCATGCTGTCCAGCCCCGCGCGCCTGCTGCTGGAGGCGCTGTGGGACGACGAGGACAATCCGTTTGGCGGTGTGCACGTCGGCTCTCCCGGCGTGCTGCGCGTGAGGCTGCGGCCCAGCGGTGAGCGCTTGGCCGCCGCCGCGCCGCTCGTCTACGCCACCGACCTCGATGCGCTCATCAGGCAGGCGCGCTCGCGCTACTCGACGGACGTCGACCGGATCGTCACCACGTCTGGCGAGACGCTGCGCACGCTGGAGAATGCCGACGGCTCCAGCTGCATCGCCGACGAGCTGCGCTGTGTGCACGACGGCACGACGCTGTACGCTGTGCGACGCGGCGACGCCGTGCTGCCTCGCGCTGCCAGCGAACGGACCTGAGGCTAGCCAGGCGTCGCATTCGAAGTGGCCGTCGAGCCGTTCACTGGTCGGCGCCCGAGGCGGCCGGCCGAGCTCGGCGGGAGGCGCAGCTGCTCGCGACATGCCACCAGCGTTGTGATCGCGAGCAGCATGGTCACCACCAGCATGGCACGTCACCACCAGCATGGTGACCGACCAGATCGCGAGGCCACCGGCGACCACGATCACGAGTTCACGACCCCAGAGCGCCGACGAGGGCGGCTCGCACGCCCTGCTTTACTGCTCGGGCTGCACGTGGCGGACCAGCGGCTGGCGGCGGCGAAGCTCTTCTCCGCATCGGAGGAGAGGGAAAATTACAAACCTTTATCATGGCCGCCTAGCTCGGTGGTTCATCCCCCCCGGCTTCCGCCGCTCGCGCCCATATTGGGAAAGGCGAAGGCGAAGGCGGCGGCTTTGCTTTTCGCGTCGGCGATGGCCACGTTCCTCGCGACCCTCCAGGTCGCAGCGCTCGGCAGCGCGCCGTCGCACATCCTGTCGGATACGCCGTCCTACCTGCGCACGCGCGGCGCGCTGCAGAAGCTCTTCACGGACGATCTCGACGCCGCCAGGTCGGCCTCCAGGGTCGCCCTGGTGTCGAGCGGGGCGTGCGACTGCTCCGGGCGCGGGACGTGCGGTGCCAACAGCACCGTCTGCACCTGCAACTCAGGGCACAGCGGCGCGCGCTGCCAGTACGCCGGCACCGCCTTTGTGATGGCCGCCATCCCGGCCAACATGCCGAAGGCGCGCGCCTACCACACGCTGACGGCGGTGGGCGACCGGCTGTACATGTTCGGCGGGATGACGTACACCAACGGCAAGGCCAACCGGCTGAACGACCTGCACTACCTCGACACGAAGACGCACCGCTGGACGACGCCCTACGCGACCGGCCACTGGCCGTCGCACCGCACGGGGCACTCCACGACGCTCATGGTCGGGGGCAAGGGCGGCAAGGGCCCGCGGCTGATCGTCTTCGGTGGCATCAACAGCCAGGACGCCTACTGCGCCGACCTCGACGTCTTCGCCATCGACTCGCAGCAGTGGAGCAGGCTCGCCATCGAGAACGCGCCGCCCTCGCGCGCTCGGCACACGGCCGTCGCGCTGGGCGGCGAGCGCGCGGGCGCGATGATGGTCTTCGGCGGCGCCTCGTACAAGGCGCACCTGCAGCTGTTCAACGACGTGTACATCCTGATGACGGAGGCCGATCCGCCGCGGTGGCACACGCCCGCCATCGTCGGCCCGCGCCCGCGCAAGCGCAGCGGCCACAGCGCGACGCTGCTCGAGGACGCGCACACCGTCCTCGTCTTCGGCGGCGACGGCGGCACCGACGCCGGCGCGCCCGACCCGGCGGTGGGCTACCTGAACGACGTCTGGCTCTTCAGCCTCGCCGACGGGTGGCGCCACAAGAACGCCACGGGCGCGCTGCCCGAGCCGCGCACGCTGCACGCGGCGACGCGCGTCGGCAACCACCTCGTCGTCACGGGCGGCGACATCGCGGGCGTGGCGGGCGCGCGCGGCGAGATGCTGGAGGTGTGCCTGCTCGACCTGCACACGTTCGTGTGGCGCAGGCTGCAGCCGCGCGGCGAGCTGCCGTACGGCCGCTTCGGCCACCAGCTCGCGTACGTTGGCTCGTCGCTGCTGCTCGTGGGCGGCATGCGCTTCGGCGGGCTGGCGGGCGATTCGTCGGTCATGGGCAACCTGCTCGAGGGGATGCCCGAGCTGCTGATGCCCGAGTGCCCCGTGACGCCCGACAAGCCGGGCGCGACGCACGCGTGGCAGAGCGCGCAGCTCGTCGACACGGCCAACGCCGCCGCCTACGCGTGCTCGAGCCGCGGCGCGTGCGCCCTCGGCCAGTGCGTGTGCGACGAGGGCTACTCGGGGCTGCGCTGCGAGCTCAGGTGCGAGGCGGGCTGGGGCGGCTACATGTGCACCGAGCCGTCGTGCCCGTGCGGCGAGCACGGCACGTGCGCCGTCCCTGGCGTGTGCGAGTGCGCAATCGGCTGGGAGGGCGCGGCGTGCGAGGCGGCCGTGTGCGAGCAGGGCTGCGGCCACGGCGTGTGCGCCGCGCCCGACACGTGCGAGTGCTCGCCCGGCTGGGGCGGCGCCGGCTGCACCGAGCCGCTGTGCGCCGAGGGGTGCGGCGCGCACGGCAGCTGCGTCGGGCCGGGTACGTGCGCGTGCGCCGCGCAGTGGAGGGGCGTCGGCTGCTGGACGCCCGTGTGCGCCGCCGGCTGCGAGAGGCACGGCAGGTGCGTGGCCCCCCACGAGTGCTCGTGCGACGCCGGCTGGAACGGCGAGGCGTGCGACTACCCGGTCTGCCCGACGTCGGGCGCGATGAACCGCGCGGTGGGGCCGCACATGGGGACGGTGCCGTCGATCTACGCGGGCATCGAGCAGACCGAGGGCGCCATCTGCTCGGGCCACGGCAAGTGCGGCGCCACCGGCTGCGGCTGCGACGCCGGCTGGAAGGGGCACGCGTGCGAGGAGCCCATCTGCCCTTCCGACTGCTCGATGCACGGCGTGTGCGTGGCGCCCGGCCTGTGCAAGTGCGTGCCCGGCTGGGGCGGCGCCGGCTGCGCGACGCCCGACTGCTTCTCGGCGGCGACGCCGTGCTCGGCCCACGGCAACTGCACCGGCCCCGCCACGTGCGCGTGCGAGGCGGGCTGGCACGGCCACGACTGCTCGCTGCCGCTGTGCGACAACGCGTGCTCGCGCCACGGCGAGTGCGTCGCGCCGGGCAAGTGCCAGTGCGTCGCCGGCTGGGCGGGCGGCGACTGCTCGGTCAAGGGCTCGAGCGGGGTGCACAAGCGGATGCTCGCGACGATGCTCGGCAAGTGCCTCTCGACGACGGCCGCGCTCAACTGCAGCGGGCACGGCAGCTGCGAGCCGCCCGGCATCTGCCACTGCGACCCGGGCTGGGCGGGCCCCGGCTGCGCCGAGCCGCAGTGCGTGCGCCAGCGCGGCTGCAACGGCCGCGGCGGCGAGGGCGTCTGCGTGGCGCCGCGCACGTGCGCGTGCAACGTCGGCTACGGCGGCGACGACTGCGGCGAGTTCTCGTGCCCCGGCGACTGCTCGGCGCACGGCGACTGCGTCGCGCCCAACACGTGCCGCTGCTTCGGCGGCTACGGCGGCCCCGACTGCTCGCTCGCCGCGTGCACGGGCGGCTGCGGCGGCCACGGCGAGTGCACGTCGCCCGAGGAGTGCACGTGCCACAGCGGCTGGAAGGGCGGCGACTGCATGACGCCCGACTGCGGCGAGGCCGAGTGCGGCGAGGCCGACGGCCACGGCGTCTGCGTCGGGCCCGGCACGTGCAACTGCACGCTCGGCTGGACGGGCGCCGACTGCTCGCGCGCCGCGTGCCCCAACGACTGCTCGGCGCACGGCACCTGCCTGCGACCGCTCAAGTGCGCGTGCTTCGACGGCTGGGGCGGCGACGACTGCGCGACGCCGCTGTGCGAGGGCAACTGCTCGGGCGCCGAGCACGGCACGTGCTACTCGCCCGGCGTCTGCTCGTGCCGCGGCGGCTGGACGGGCCTCGACTGCACCGAGCCCGTCTGCCCGCTCAACTGCTCCGGCCACGGCGCGTGCGTCGGCGCCGGCGCGTGCGCGTGCTTCTCGGGGTGGCAGGGCGTCAACTGCTCGCTCTCGGCGACGCCCGACCTCGACGGCAAGGGCCGGCGCTGCGGCGTCGGCGCCTACGGCCTGCTGTGCCACGGCCACGGCCACTGCCCCGCCACCGACGGCGCGTGCGAGTGCTTCGCCGGCTGGGGCGGCGACCACTGCGACGAGCCCGTCTGCCCGGCGGGCTGCAGCGGCCACGGCGTCTGCGCGGCGCCCGGCGAGTGCAAGTGCGAGCTCGGCTGGAGCGGCAAGCAGTGCGACGCGCCCACGTGCGTCGTCGTGTGCGACGGCGGCAGCTGCGCCAAGGCCAGCTGCCTCTACGGCACCTGCACCGCCGTCGCCGCCTCGTCGGCGTTCACGGTGGGCTCCGCCTCGGCCTCGGCCTCGGCGGCGACGCTGCTGCTCGCCATCCCGTCGCCCGCGGCTGTGTCGGCGTCGCCCGAGCCTCACCCGAAGGTGAGCACGCCGCCGCCGCCGCCGTGCAAGGAGCCGTACGTGCCAAAGGACGCGCTCGAGAGGGCGGCGCACGGCAAGGGGTGGACGGGCTGCTCCGACCCCGACGCGGCGCTTCTGCTGCCGACGCCGACGCCCACCGCCGGCGCGACGCCGATGCCGACGCCCTTTGCCGTCGGCCCGCCGCTCATCCAGCAGTGCACGTGCTTTCCCGGCTGGAAGGGGGCGCGCTGCTCGGAGCCGATCTGCCCGGAGGGCTGCAACATGCAGACGCGGCAGGGCGTGTGCGTCTCGCCCGGCGTGTGCCAGTGCATGGCGGGCTGGTCGGGCGCCGCGTGCGAGCGCCCCGGCTGCAAGGACATGTGCAACGGTCACGGCGCGTGCCTGCCCGGCGCGCCCGGCTCGCCCGTGTGCAGCTGCGGCCTCGGCTGGGGCGGCGCGAGCTGCGCGGAGCCCGTCTGCCCGGCGGGGTGCAGCGGCCACGGCGTGTGCGCGGCGCCGGGCGAGTGCAAGTGCTACGCCGGGTGGGGCGGCGCCGACTGCTCCGAGCTGGCGTGCGGCGAGGTCGCGCCCAAGCACGGCGAGTGCGTGACGCTCTCCGACTCGTCGCTGGCGCCGCTCGACGACCTCGACGCGACGAGCGCGCTCAACACGACGGCGCTGTGCTACCCCGGCTGGACGGGCCCCACCTGCGCCACGCCCGACTGCCCGCTCAACTGCTCGGGCCACGGCAAGTGCGTCGCGCCGGGCAAGTGCCGGTGCCAGGCGGGCTTCAGCGGCCTCGCGTGCGACGTGTGCAAGGCGGGCGTCTGCCTGAGCACCCCCAACACCGACACGTGGGTGCGCGCGGCCGGCTCCAACCTGTCGGGCGTCGCCGTCGACGTGGCGCGCGGCCTCGGCTACGTGTCGACGTGGACGTCGCCCGCGTCGCTGCTGACGGTGCGGCTGAGCGACATGTCGCCCGTCAACTCGGTCTCGCTCGCCAAGCAGCTCGGCGAGGAGCGCGTGCGCGTGCTGCTGCTCGACGGCTCGCGCGGCCTGCTGTACGCGGCGACCTACGCCAAGCCGGCGCGCGTCGTCAAGATGGCCGTCGGCGCGAGCGACGACGAGATGCGCCGCGTGACGGCCGTCGAGCTGCCGCACGAGAGCGGCATCGTCTCGGGCGTGCTCGACGAGGACGGCGCGTACGGCTTCTTCGGCACGTACACGTCGCCCGGCGTCATCGCGCGCGTCGAGCTCGAGACGGGGCGCGAGCCGAGGCCGCGCGGCCGCCTCGTGCTCAACGAGGGCGAGAACAACCTCTACGTGGCGCTGCGCGACGGGCCGTACGCCTACTTTGGCACGTGCGTCGGCGACGGCACCGTGCTGGTCAAGATCCACCTGCCCACCTTCAAGCGCGTCTCGACGATCCGCCTCGCCGGCGTCTCCTACCTGTCGGCGGGCGCCATCGAGCCGGCGGGGCCGACGGACGTTGTCGCCACCGCGGTGCTCGCCACCTTCACGCGGCCGGCGATGATCGTGCGCGTCGGGCTCGGCTCGGAGGGCGGCTCGGAGGAGGCGGAGGACGTGCGCGACGTCTCGGCGACGCAGCTGAGCCTCGGCGAGGGCAACGACGACGCCTACTCGGTGGTGGCGCTGCCGGGGATGGCGGCGGTCGTGCTCTCGTCGTCGCCCGGCCGCGTCGCCTTCGCGTCGCTGCCCCACCTCGACGAGATCCGCATCTTCCCGCTGCCGGGCGGCAAGGTGGGGCGCGGCCTCGCCGCCATCTCCGAGAAGGAGCTGCTCCTCGGCCTCGGCTCGTACGGCGGCTCGCCCGGCGCCCTCGCGCGAATCTCCGCCGACGGCAACTGCGCGGCGGGCGGCTGCATGTGCTCGTCCTCCAAGGGCGGCGGCGGCGGCGGCGGCGGCGGCGACGACAAGGAGGAGGGCTGCTCGCGCGTCTCGTCCGACATCTCGCTGGCGGCGGCGCGCGCCGAGCTGCGCCTCGGCGCGAGCGCCGGCGTCGTCTCGGCGCTCGCGACCAACCCGCTGAGCGGCCTCGTCTACGCGGCGACGTGGGGGCGCGACGGCGCGCCGGCGCAGCTGCAGGCCGTCGACGCGGCCAACCTGACGGCGCGCGGGCCGCCGACGGTGCTGCGCGCCGGCTTCTCCGAGGAGGGCACGCCGATCCTCGCGCCCGAGCGGTCGGTCAACTCGCTGCTGCTGCTGCCCAACGAGCAGCTCCTCTTCGCGGCGATGGGCCTCGGCGAGCCGGGCACGCTCGTGCAGTTCCGGATGGGCAGCGACGGCGCGCTCACGCGGCGCTCGGCCCTCGGCAAGCCCGACCTCAAGCACGGCATCGCGCTGGCGCTCCTCGACAAGATGGCCAAGCCGTCGCCGCTCATCTACCTCGTCGAGCACGCCGAGCCGCCCGCGCTGCTCGCCGTCGAGGCGCTCACGCTGCGCGTGGCGGCGCGGTGGCCGCTGCTGCACGACGACCGCGAGGTGGGCTGCGGCGTCGTGCTGCCGAGCGGCGACGTGCTGCTCGGCATGCTCGGCCAGGCGACGAGCGAGGCGCTCTCGGCGCCGGGCGGCTGGGCCGAGTACCTCGCCGACGACCACCTCGCGCCGGGCGCCAACGCGTCGTCCCTCGCGGCCAAGGCCAAGGCGGGCGAGGGCGCCACCAAGATCGTGCGGCTGCGCACGTCGCACGCCGCGGCGCGCAACGCCGCCGACGGCCTCGCGCGCGCCGCCGAGCTCTCGCTGCCGACGTCGCACCTCGTCTGCGCGCTCGCGTCGCCCGCCGGCGACTTTGCCTACTTCGCGTCGGCGACGACGCCGGCGGCGCTGTACAAGGTGTCGGTCGGCAGCAAGCTGCTCGCGCTCGAGGACCAGATCACCTTCGACGTCGCCGACGGCCCCGTCTCGGCGTGCGCGATGGACGCGCGGCGGCGCATCGCCTACCTCGGCATGGGCGGCCCGGGCGGCCGCGTCGTCGGCGTCTCGCTCGACGGCTTCGCGCGGCTCAGGGGCTTCCTGCGCGCGCCGGGCTGGCTGGTGGCGGGCGTCGGCACCGTCGCGAGCGGCAGCCCCCTCTTCGCCGCGAGCACCGGCGCGAGCCCCGCCAACCCGCCCGGGCTGCACGCGGCCTTCCTGCCGCAGCAGACGGCGTCGGTGACGCAGCCGGGGCGGCAGGTGCTCGTGCGCGTCGACGACGCCAAGGCGTGCGGCTCGTGCTCGAGCCACGGCGTCTGCGTCGGCGGCGCGTGCTCGTGCTTCGCGGGCTACGCCGGCACCCACTGCGAGCGCGGCCCGCTCTGCCACGACGACTGCAGCGGCCACGGCGAGTGCCTCGAGCCCGGCTCGTGCTCGTGCGAGGCGGGCTGGAAGGGCGGCGACTGCTCGAAGCCGGCGTGCCCGCACGACTGCAGCGGCCACGGCCTCTGCGCGTCGCCCGGCAAGTGCAAGTGCTCCGACGGCTGGTCGGGCGGCGGCTGCGCCACGCCGCTCTGCGAGGGCGACTGCTCGGGCCACGGCGGCTGCGTGGCGCCCGCCACGTGCAACTGCACGGCCGGGTGGGGCGGCTACGACTGCTCCGAGACGCGCTGCCCCGAGGGGTGCAACCGCCACGGCGAGTGCACCACGGGCGCAAACGGCGCCGCGGCGTGCGAGTGCTTCGTCGGGTGGGGCGGCGAGCTGTGCGACGAGCCCGTCTGCCCGTCGGACTGCGCCGGCCGCGGCCAGTGCGTCTCGCCCGGCGTCTGCCGCTGCTCGGCCTCGTGGGCGGGCGCCGCGTGCGACCAGCCGCTCTTCGCGGGCGGCTGCGCGCACGGCGAGGTCGTCGTCGCCGCCGGCGTCGCCGTCAACTGCTCGTGCTTCGACGGCTGGACGGGGCGCAACTGCGACAAGAAGGCGTGCCCCGCCACGTGCCGCGGCGAGTGCACCGAGAGCGGCTGCCTCTGCCCCAACCCGTACCTGCGCGGCGACGACTGCAACCAGCCCTACTGCGGCGCCACCGCGTGCTCGGGCCGCGGCCACTGCGCGCTGCCCGCGCCGGGCGCGCCGAGCTTCGCCCACCCCAAGTGCATCTGCGACGCGGGCTACACGGGCGAGGACTGCGAGCTGGCCGTCTGCCCGTCGGGCTGCGGCCACGGCAAGTGCGTCGCGCCGGGCCGCTGCGAGTGCCTGGCCGGCTTCTCGGGCGTGCGCTGCCAGTGGCGCGACTGCGACTGCGGCAGCCGCGGCCGTTGCGTCGGCACGTCGGAGAACCGCACGTGCAAGTGCGCGCCCGGCTGGGGCGGGCCGCGGTGCGGCGAGCCGCTCTGCCCGAAGCGCACGCCGGTGATGGCGCCGGGGCACGGCATGCCGGGCCTCGCGTCGATGGTGCCGATGCTCAACGGCGGCAAGGACCTGCGGCTGCGCCTCGACCCGACGACGGGGCTCTACGGCGTCGGCTTCTCGCCGCAGATGATCCACGGCGAGGGCGCGGGCCTCTACCAGAAGGACGAGCTCGTGCCGCAGATGATGAGCTACTCGGCGCTGCTCGAGCTCTCGTCGAGCCACGCCGCGAGCCTCGCGCAGTCGGCCGCCACCTGCGCCGGCCACGGCTCGTGCATCGCGCCGGGCAGCTGCCTGTGCGACGCCGGCTGGGGCGGCGCCGACTGCTCGTCGGGCTGCATGGCCTCGTGCGTGCACGGCACGTGCGAGGGCAACGCGTGCGTCTGCCTGCCCGGCTGGTCGGGCGCGCGCTGCGAGACGCCGCTCTGCGCCAACAACTGCTCGTTCCCGCACGGCGACTGCAGCGCGCCCGGCGGCAAGTGCACGTGCGCGCCCTTCTACTACGGCCCCGACTGCGCCATCGGCGACGGCGCCTCCGAGCGCCACTGCTTCAGCAAGGGGCGGTGCGACGAGCGCGGCGTCTGCCTCGCCGGCTGGACGGGCGTCGACTGCGGCCGGCCGGCGTGCCTGCACAACTGCTCGAGGCACGGCAAGTGCGTCTCGCCGGGCAAGTGCGAGTGCGAGTGCGGCTACGAGGGCGTCGACTGCTCGAAGCCGACGTGCGGCAAGCTCGGCTGCTCGGGCAACGGGCTGTGCGTCGCGCCCGGCGCGTGCGCGTGCATGTCGGGCTGGACGGGCAAGGACTGCAACATCCCGCTCTGCGCCGGCTCGTGCTCGGGCGCCGGCCGCTGCGTCGCGCCGGGGCTGTGCCAGTGCGACGCGGGGCGCGACGGCGACGACTGCTCGCTCACGTCCGACGGCAAGCTGGCGGCGCAGCCGGTGTGCCCCTCGCACTGCCGCAACCACGGCAAGTGCGTCAAGGGCATGTGCATCTGCGACCCCGGCTTCGGCGGCCTCTCGTGCGAGGCGCAGTGCGACCACAGCTGCTCGGGGCACGGCGTCTGCTCGGGGCCCAACGTGTGCGCGTGCTCGGGCGGCTGGGTGGGCAAGCGCTGCGCCGAGGCGCACTGCTCGTCGCGCTGCTCGGGCCACGGCCGCTGCGCGGCGCCCGGCGACTGCCGCTGCTACGCCGGCTGGACGGGCTTCGACTGCAGCCGCCCCGCGTGCCCCAAGGACTGCGGCGGCCACGGCGAGTGCACGTCGTCGCCGCGCCACGGCCAGGGCATCTGCTCGTGCGACGGCGGCTGGCGCGGGCCGTCGTGCGAGGTGCCCGTGTGCGGCGGCAAGTACGGCAACTGCAACGGCAACGGCAACTGCACCGGGCCGGGCGAGTGCGCGTGCAACGCCGGCTACAAGGGCCACGCGTGCGAGGAGCCCATCTGCCCGGCCGACTGCAGCGGCCACGGCGCGTGCTCGGCGCCCGGCGTGTGCTCGTGCCTGCCCGGCTGGAGCGGCGCCGCGTGCGACGTGGCGGTGTGCCTCTCCAACTGCTCGTACCACGGCGTCTGCCTCAAGACGGACAAGGACGGCGGGCTGTGCGGCTGCGTCCCCGGCTACACGGGCTTCGACTGCTCCGTCGCCGTCTGCCCGATGGGCTGCGTGCGCGGCCGCTGCACGGCGCCCAACACGTGCGAGTGCTTCGACGGCTGGTTTGGCGCCGACTGCTCGGAGGCCGTCTGCCCGCGCAACTGCAGCGGCCGCGGCGTGTGCGAGAGCCCGGGCACGTGCATCTGCAACGCGCGCGCGCCGGCGCAGCGGGACGCGGCGCTGGCGGCGTCGGTGCAGTGCAACGAGATCGAGCAGGCGCAGGGCTCGGCGGCGTGCGCGCGCGCGGCGCTGCTGCTGCTCGACGCGAGCGCGCCGTCGACGATGCCGCAGGAGACCATCTGGGGCGGCGTCGCGTGCGAGCTGCGCCGCTGCCCGAGCGCGACCGCCGAGGACTGCTCCAACCAGGGCAAGTGCCTCAACGGCACGTGCGCGTGCGACAAGGGGTGGGGCGGCCTCGACTGCTCGGTGCCGCACTGCCCGAGCGACTGCAACGCGCCGCAGGGCATGTGCCTGCCCGGCGGCACGTGCGAGTGCAGCCCGGGCTGGAGCGGCCCGACGTGCGGCGTGCCGCTCTGCACGGCCAACTGCTCGGGCTTCGGCACGTGCGTCGCGCCCTTCACGTGCGAGTGCGACGACAAGCACTCGGGCGAGTCGTGCAACGTCTCCGACTGCGCCGGCGTCGCCAGCTGCTCGGGCCACGGCGAGTGCGTCGCGCCCGACACGTGCAGGTGCTCGCACGGCTGGGGCGGGCCGGCGTGCGACGACGAGGTCTGCCCGGGCGACTGCAACTGCGCCGACCCGAGCAACAAGTCGGCTTGCCACGGCACGTGCATGCTGGCGGGGCTCTGCCTCTGCGAGCTCGGCTGGAGCGGCAAGGACTGCGGCACGCGCATCTGCCCGCGCAACTGCAACGGCCGCGGCGACTGCGTCGGCGGCGTCTGCCAGTGCCGCAAGGGGTGGCTGGCGCCCGACTGCGCGCAGGGCATCTGCCCGCTCAACTGCTCCGGCCACGGCACGTGCGACGGCGACACGGCCATGTGCAGCTGCCCGCCCGGCTACTCGGGGCGCGCGTGCGAGATCGTCGAGTGCTCCGACTGCAGCGGCCACGGCCGGTGCGAGGTGGCCAACGTGTGCACGTGCGAGCCCGGCTGGGGCGGCCCCAGCTGCGCGACCGCGACGTGTCCCAACGACTGCGGCGGGACGTCGCGCGGCAAGTGCCTCGGCCCCAACAAGTGCCTGTGCGCGCCGGGCTGGAGCGGCGGCAACTGCTCGGTGCCCGTGTGCGACGGCTGCTCGGGCCACGGCCGCTGCGTCGCGCCGATGCTGTGCCAGTGCGAGGAGGGGTGGAAGGGGCCGAGCTGCGACGCGGCGTGCTGCCTCAACGACTGCAACCACCGCGGCAGCTGCGTCGCGCCCAACACGTGCAAGTGCAAGCCGCCGTGGGGCGGCGCCGACTGCTCGGGCCGCCGCTGCGAGCGCGTCTCCTTCCTGTCGCACGACGCGCCCAACCACACGTGGCAGGGCTCCGAGTCGCACTCCAAGTGCCTCGCGTCGGGCGCCGGCAGCCCCGTCGGCTGCACGTGCGACATGGGCTGGGGCGGCGAGGACTGCTGCGAGCCGATCTGCCCCGACGGCTGCAGCGAGCCCAACGGCGCGTGCGTCGCGCCGTACCGGTGCAAGTGCCGGCCGGGGTGGACGGGCGGGCTGTGCCAGATCAACATCTTCTGCCGCGACCAGCTCAACGAGTGCAGCGGCCACGGCAAGTGCGCCGACGGCGGCTGCGCGTGCGAGGCCGGCTGGCAGGGCACCATGTGCCAGCTGCGCGTCTGCCCCGTCGACGAGCTCGGCCCGTGCGGCGGCGCGGCGCGCGGCACGTGCGTCGACGGCGTCTGCCAGTGCACCGCCAACTACACGGGCGGCGGCTGCGACCTGCCGGCGTGCCCCAACGGCTGCTCGGACAAGGGCTACTGCGGCACCGACGGCCGCTGCCACTGCATCCCGGGCTACACGGGCGACGACTGCTCGCAGCGCGGCTGCCCCGCCAACTGCTCGGGCCACGGCACGTGCGGCGGCGGCTACGCGTGCGTGTGCGACGCTGGCTTCACCTCCTTCGACTGCTCGCTGAAGGCGTGCCCGTCCGACTGCAGCGGCAACGGCTACTGCTACAACGGCACGTGCCACTGCTACCCCAACTGGCAGGGCGACGCGTGCGACCAGCCGCAGCTGTGCCCGCCGCACCACGGCCACGGCCGGTGCGTCTGCGACCCAACCAAGAGCCGCGGCGTCCAGCATCACGCCGACGACGGCGCGACGACGGTGCACGTCGTGTGCGGCAACAAGTGCGACGCGGGCTGGGCGGGGCCCGAGTGCAACCAGCCGGCGTGCCCCGGCGTGGGCAACTGCAGCGGCCACGGTCGCTGCGTGCTCTCGCACATCGAGGGCGGCGCCTGCGTGTGCGACCCGGGCTACACCGGCTTCGACTGCTCGCTCAAGGCGTGCCCCAGCGACTGCGGCGCCGACGCCTCGGCGCACGCGCAGCCGCACGGCCACTGCTACGACGGCCAGTGCTACTGCCGCGCCGGCTGGGCGGGCGCCGACTGCATGACCAAGGCGTGCCCGCACGACTGCGGCGAGTACGGCCACTGCATCTCGGGCATGTGCTCGTGCGAGCCCGGCTGGTCGGGCGCGGCGTGCGAGCACCCCGTCTGCCTCGGCGGCGCCATCGGCGCCATCGGCGGCAACGGCGTCTTCGCGCCGCACGCGCACTCGCACAGCGCGGTGCCGTGCAAGCCGCACGGCGACTGCAACGCCTACCTCAACGGCGCGCGGTGCGAGTGCGAGCCGGGCTGGACGGGCGCCGACTGCATGCTGCGCACGTGCGAGCTCGACTGCAGCCACAACGGCATGTGCGTCAACGGCAGCTGCTTCTGCGCGCCGGGCTGGCACGGCCGCGCGTGCGAGGCGCCCGCGTGCAGCGGCAGCGCCGGCACGACGGTCGGGTGCAACGGGCGCGGCGAGTGCGTCGAGGGCGTCTGCGCGTGCTTCGACGGCTACGGCGGGCAGGACTGCGCCGACCTCACGTGCCCCAAGGAGTGCAGCGGCAAGGGCGTCTGCACGCGCGGCGTCTGCTCGTGCATGGCGGGCTGGACGGGCCTCGCGTGCGACGTGCCGGGCTGCCCGTCGCACTGCAGCGGCAACGGCTACTGCGAGGGCGGCGTCGCGTGCAAGTGCTACCCGGGCTGGGACGGCGACGACTGCGCCACCTCGATCTGCAGCCAGGGCTGCAGCGGCCACGGCGCGTGCTCGATGAACAACACGTGCGTGTGCGACGAGGGCTTCTCGGGCTTCGACTGCTCGCTCTCCGAGTGCCCCGACGGCTGCGGCGGCATCGGCATCTGCCTCGGCGGCGCGTGCATGTGCCCGGGCAACTCCTTCGGTGTGGCGTGCGAGCGCAACGTCTGCTCGGGCACGCCGCCGTGCAACGGCAACGGCGAGTGCGTCATCAAGTCGCCGATCAACGCCGACACGGGCCTGGTCATCGGCACGCCGGAGCCGGTGTGCGAGTGCTTCGAGGGCTACCACGGCCTCGACTGCTCGCTGGCCGAGTGCCTGCACGGCTGCTCAGGCCGCGGCGTCTGCCAGGGCGGCCTCGGGCCCAACGCGGTCGCGACGTGCCTGTGCGACCACGGCTGGGGCGGCGCCGACTGCTCGCTCTCGGTGTGCGCCTCCAACTGCAGCGGCCGCGGCGCGTGCGTCAACGGCTCCTGCTGGTGCGAGCCGGGCTGGTCGGGCCCAGAGTGCAGCTGGCAGCGCTGCCTCTTCGACTGCAGCGGGCGCGGCGTGTGCAACGGGCGCGGCAAGTGCCACTGCGCGCCCGGCTGGCACGGGATCGACTGCTCGCTGTTCGACTGGGGCGAGGGCGACAGCAACCGCGTGACGCAGTCGTGCGCCGCGCACTGCCTCGATGGCTGCCAGGAGCAGTGCTCGGCCGTGGCGGAGGTGATGGGCGCCGACAGCGCCGACGACTGCCTGCTGCACTGCACCGACCTGTGCGTACCCGCCTGCGGCGAGGCGCAGAGCAAGGCGCAGCGGCAGGCCGCGGCGGCGGCGCTGGTGCCGCCGCCGCCGCCCGCTGCGCTGCCGCCGCCGTCGCCGGTGGCGACGCTGAGCAGCAGAAGAGAACTGGCGTACGGCGGCGCTGATCTGGCGCGCGAGCTGCTCGACGAGCGTGTGCCCGAGGCGATGCAGGGGCGGCTGGGCATGGTCGAGGAGCGCGAGCCCAGCGAGTCGACGACTGGGTCGTACCTCGATGGGCTGGCCTCGGCGCTGGTATAACACTCCCTCTCAACCAAGATCGCATGGACTAATAGGACTAGGGCGCCCTAGGGTAGTCTAGGACAGGACTTTCATATTCTTTCACCCTCTAAAACACTTGCACTTGCCCAAATACCACACGTACGTGACACGTACGGCTTTACGCCTCGCGTTGCTACCACAACGCACACTTGTCAAATCTCACCTCACAGATCCCAGGTCTTCCTCGGCGGCAGCCATATGCGCGCTCAACCAGCCCTCAGCGTAGAGCAGCGCGTCTTCGATGAGGTCAGAGGGCGACTCCTGCTCGTTCGCGGCGCCACCACGGCCCTCGTTGCAAAGCAGCGCCGCGCCGTCGCAGGAAAGCAACAGATGCCGCGGCCGCGCCATGGACTGCGCGCCGCTCCGTTGGCTCTCCGTCGACTGCAGTCGTTCGAGCAGCTCCGCCTTGCGCCCCTTGGTCGGCAACCCCTTGGCAGCCAGCCGCTCCTGGGAGAGTGCAACGAGGAGGCCAGTGAGGCAGACGTACCGCGAGGCGGGCCTGCCGTCCTGAGGCAAGGCATCGCGGCCAATGGGGCCACTCCTGACGTGCTGGCCTGCTCGCAGCTCTGGTACGCGGAGCGTTGAAAGTGACGCCTCACCGGTGCTGGGCGCTGCGCCAGGCCCAAGGAGCGCGTCGCGCGCCTCGTCGAGCGCTTGCGCGTCGCCGTCGAAGAGAGCGAGCGTCGGTGCCTTGGTCGCCGCGAGTGTGGCCCGCTCGTAGTGCCGTGGGCAGATGAGCGCCGTCCCGGCCAGTTCCAGGCCTGCGTTTGCTCGCACCGCTTGCCCGCCACCGAGTCCAAGGCCAAGCATGGTGACTGGGCCTCGAATCCGCCGATCGGCGCGCAGTACGACGACGCAGTCGCGCACATCCTGGTCCACGCGCTCGGGAGGTAGTCCGCTGAGCCACGACGCATATGCCTCGTCGTCCTGCGCCTGCGTGCAGGCTGCCTCGCCACGCAGCAGGTCAGGCACCAGGACCACGCATGAGCAGAAGATGGCCAGTCGGTCGGCAAGCCGGCGCGTCTGCACATCTTGCCAGCCCGATGCATCGGGAAGCAGTATCAGCGCGCGATTCACTGGCTCGCCGTCCTCCCGTGGTTGCTCCTCTGTGATATAGGCCGTCAGCGGACCGGCGACGTCGGTGCCATCGTCGATGCTGAGCTCTTCGCTTGCTAGCTCATACTGAAGCGAGAGGTCTGCCAGGCATGCGCACGCACAGCGAGAACGGCGAGGCGCACGGCCGGTGATCGGCAGCAGCAGCGCAGTCGCTAGCGCTGCCGTCGTAATCATCGTACGTCGAAGTAAGTCTTTGGTGGCGTTAGGGGTA
>Ga0209713_10000601_pt1 | contig 20482 bp, 10 predicted proteins | sample ArcOceMetagenome_3_FD_187444 | JGI IMG/M metagenome (GOLD analysis project Ga0209713, IMG submission 187444) | Marine eukaryotic phytoplankton communities from Arctic Ocean - Arctic Ocean- Svalbard ARC20M Metagenome (SPAdes) (version 2) | ecosystem: Environmental > Aquatic > Marine > Oceanic... | reverse complement strand
ATTAACGGTTTAACGCCCGCATGCCCTGGTGTTCTTCCCCCTCCTGTCAACCGCCTTGTCACCTTGTCGCATCTCAATCGAAGACGAGTGCGTTCTGTTCGTCGCAGCGCAAATCCATCTAACGACGTTCGCCCATGTCCGACCCTCTGGGTGCGATATTCGCTGCGGGGGCAACGCGTGCGGTGGCCGTAATCGCCCATGAGTTGGCGCACTACGTCGCTGCCCGACTCACCGGCCACCGCGCGACCATCTCGATCGGCTACGCCGGCCTCGGCGTCTCCAGCACGAGCGTGCCCAACATCGAGTCATCACCAGGCGCTGCGCAGCTGGTCAGGCACGCTGGCTGGCTATTCTCGCTCGCACTGGCCGTCTCGTTCACGCTGCTCCATGGCCTCGACTCCGTGCCCGCGCTGGTGCTGTGGCTGGTGGCTGCTGAGGCGATCGCGTCCGACGGGTTCGCGTGGAGCAAGGGCGACTCTCGCTTCTTCTGCGGCAACTTCGGCCTGATGCTCCTCGACTCGCTCGCCGCGCCGCTCGTCAAGGAGATCCTCTCGACGATGCTGCGCGTCACCATGATGCGCGGCGCGCAGTCGGCTGGCCTCGTCACGTACCAGGGCCAGAAGGGGGTGCGCAAGCGCGTCTGCAACGGCAAGCGGACCGACCTGTGCAAGCTGCTGATGGCCAAGTTCGACGCGCAGGTGCGGCCGGCGGCCATCAAGGCGCCCTCCCTCTTCCAGGGGCACACGCGCTTCGCCACGTCGTCGATTGCCAACCTGGGCGGCTGCCACCCGCACCAGTGGCTGCCCGCGCGCCGCGTCGTGGAGTGGCGGCGCGACCCCGCCAAGGGGGGGGACTACGCGAGCCGGAGCTGCAACCACGAGTGCTACATCACGCACAACGGCGACCTCGACTTCTTCGAGCTGCACGACTCCGTCTATCCGCTCGGCGACATCTTCGCGCTCCTCGAGGCCTTCCTCCACCGCGCCAAGCCGGCGCCCGTCGACTCGGCGGGCGTCGCCGGGCTGCTCGACCTGCTGCGCACCAAGGGCATGTGGGGCGCCTCGGTGCGGTACGGGTACGTCTTCGGCGGGCTCGAGAACGCGGGCAACCTCGCCAACCAGATCGGGCAGCTGTGGAGCGAACAGACGCTCGCCGCGGTGACCGCCGCGTTCGAGGGCGCCTGGGAGCGCCTGATGCGCCGCACGCAAGCGGGTGCGGTTCCCGACCTGGAGCTCGGAGCGGTGGGCAGCGACGACGCCACGCTGCGCGAGGCGATGGTGGCGGCGATGCTCGTGCAGGTGCAGCAGTCGCAGCTCGACCTGAAGCTGCCGTCGTCGATCAGGTCGGGCATGGACGCCTCCAACCACACACACTACAGCATGGACGGAACCAACCGCCGCGGCAGCATGGACGCCTCCAAGCGCGGCGGCAGCATGGATGGCTCCAAGCACGGCGGCAGCATGGACGGCTCCAAGCACAGCGACGACCGCGCCGCGGCCGCCGAGGCGCTCGTCCGCAGCGCGGTGGGCGCCTTCTTCGAGCAGGACCTGCTCGCGGCGGGGCAGCAGCTGCTCGCCAAGTCGGAGGGCTCCTTCGGCCTGGTGCTCTCGAGCGCCCTCGACGCCGCCGACGAGCTCGTCGTGGCGGCGCGCGGCCAGACCATGTCGGTGGCCTTCTACCCTCGCCTCGGCCTCTTCACCTTCGGCTCCGAGTCGTCGGCGACCAAGGCGGGGCTCGGCAGGCCGCCCAACACCGGCGGGGGCTGCGACGCCGCCAACGCGGCCATCCTCGGCCCCGAATTCCTCGACGGATTCCGATTCGACCTCGACGACGTCAACGGCGAGGTGATGCTGCTCCGCTGGTCCGACACCTCCCAGTCGGGCATGGACGGCTCCAAGCATGACGGCAGCATGGACGGCTCCAGGCACAGCGACGGCAGCATGGACGCCTCCAGGCACAGCGGCAGCATGGACGGCTCCAAGCACGGCGACACGGGGTCGGTCGCCGACCTGGCGACGCTGGCGCCGCGCCACGCGGCGGCGGATGGACGCAGGAAGAAGGCGTACGCGTCGGCGGTGATGCGCTTCGGCCTCGGCGGCTGCAAGACGCTGCGCGCGTACACCTTCATCGACGGCCAGGTCGGCTCGAAGCTGCCGCTGCTCAAGCGCGTGCTGCGGCTGGGCGGCAACCCGTTCGTGCAGCCGCTGCCGCGGATGGACGCGCCCGACCGCGTGGGCGACGACATCGCGGCGATCCCGGCCGTCGTGCGCAAGATCCAGGAGGACTGGAACGAGCCGTGCAGTTCGCTCAACCGGCTCACGGCCTTCACGCTCCTCAATCGGCTCAAGAAGCGGCTGCTGCAGCACGAGCGCGGCGAGCACGACGGCTCGGTCGACCTGCTCGTCACCGGCTGCGAGGTCTCGCTCTGGATCGGCGAGCAGTTCGCCTCCGACCTGCACAACGCCTTCCCTCAGCTCAAGGTCGTGACGCTCTCGGCCAACAAGCTGCTCGCGCAGCTCGGGCAGGCCTTCCCGGTGCCCAACACGGGCTTCTACTTCAACGAGACGTCGTACAACTTCTCCGACTCGTGCGTGCTGATGCTCTCGCATTCGGGCGGCACCTTCGCGACGCTCAACGTCTCCAACCTCCTCAAGGGCTTCACCGCCAACCTCTTCGTCGTGACCTCCGAGTGGGACACGCAGATCGCGCGCTCCGTGCGCGCCGGGCGGCCCGGCCAGGTCGGCTCCAAGTTCCAGCTCAACTCATTCGTCTTCACGACCTTCTGCGGCTGCCGCCCCGCCGAGCCCGTCTCGCTGACGGCGGTGGCGACGCACCAGCTCCTCACGCAGGTGCTGCTCTACCTGATGTACTCCATCCGCTACCACTATACCAACCTCCCGACGCTCGGCGGCTCGACGTTCACCATCCAGGAGGTGCAGGAGCTCGAGGGGCTCAACCTCGACGGCGTCGCCGTGCTCGAGGCGCTCACGAGCGGCCGCGCCGCGTGCCGCACCGACCTGCTCAAGCAGGGCCGCCACTGGGCGCAGCACATCCTCGAGGGGCCCGTCGCGTGGATCCTTTCCGCCGTCTACATCGCCGTCACCGTCACCTTGGGCGCGACACCGCTCTCGGCCATCGTGTACGGCGCCTTCGGCGCGGCCGCGTCGGACGAGTCGGCGCCCTGCAGCCCCGTGCTGGCTGGCATCGGAGGCTCCAATTCCACCACCACCGACGCGCTGCAGGCGCTGCTCGCCAGTGCGGACGTCTCGTTTCTCTGCGCGCAGGCGGCGGCGCCGGGGCGGTGGCGGCACGCCGTCGGCTTCGTCGACGCCGCCATCTACGTGTTCCTTCCGATATGGATCACGTGGCTGCTGCGGCTGGCGCAGGGGCGGCCGTGGCTCCACCGCGTCGCGGGGCGCTCGCTGCTCATCGGCGACATCCCGTGGGTCTCGCAGTCGCTCGAGGCCTTCGTCTCGAAGACCTTCGCGCTCTCGTACTCGATCGCCACGATCGGCGTCTCGTCGGGCAACCCGCTCGACCACCTCGTCCACCGCCACACCCACCGCGTCGTGCGCGGCGCGCTGCTGGCGGTCGGCCGCCCCGACGGGCGGCTCAACGCGCTCACCTCTGCCGAGAACACGATCTGCCTCTCGGTCAACCAGGCGAGCTCGATCCAGAACTACGGCGTCACGTGCGAGTCGATCACCATCGGCCACAACCCATTCAAGCTCGACCTCACCGCCAAGGCGCTCTTCATCCCGCCGATGCGCCGCGAGTTCATGTCCGAGTACATCCTCAAACAGGAGCAGGCCAAGCGCGGCATCTCGGGCGGCGGCGGCATGTCCGCCTCGGCGCTCATGTCGATCCTGTCGACGGCCAAGCTCGACGCCTTCGAGGGGCTACCGAAGCAGACGCGCAACGAGGAGCGGCCCGACTTCATCAAGAAGATCGAGCCGCTGTGGGGCAAGGGCGCTCTGTACGAGGAGCGCTTCATCGGTGCGTGGATGGCGCAGGAGCCGGAGTTCCAGGGCAACTCTCCCGCCGAGCTCATGGAGAAGCAGGGGCAGCTGCAGGAGCTATACGAGGGCCGCCTCGCCTCGATGCAGCGCTTCGTGGCCTTCCTCGTGATGTTCCACCGCATGGCCAAGGACGTGGAGGAGTTCTGGCCAAAGGTCTCGTTTGGGGTCTTCGGGTACGACATGTCGCGCTCGCAGTCGATCATGCGCATCGCCACGACGGCGTCGCCCGTCTCGGGCTCCGACGTGCGGCACAAGATGCTCGAGCTGGCCGAGCACACGGCCAAGCTCTACTGCGTCAAGATAATGCAGTCCAACTTCCTGAAGCGGCGGATGAGGCGCGGCGAGGAGGCGCTCGACGAGCAGGTCGATGCGATGAATGCGATGCGCCGTGGTGGCGTCGCGCCGCGGGGCGCTCGGCGCCAAAGCGCCCCGCCGCAAGGCCGCGCACCGACGGCGAAGGCTGCGGAGGAGCACGAGGAGTTCAAGGAGGCGATGGACTGGGCGCCTGTCAAGGAGAAGTCGCCGTCGGTGCGCGGCCTCAACCGAGGGGCCTCCAAGCAGGCGATCCTGTCGCCCTTGTCGACCGCGGCCGGCCTCGGCCTCCCGACGACCACGGAGGCGACGTCCACGGAGGCGACGCCGCCGGCCTCCCTCGCCAGCGGCGCCATCCAGAAGGTGTTTGCCAAGTACGACGCCGACGGCACGGGCAAGATCGAGGCCAAGGAGCTGCGCGGCTGCCTCCGCTCGCTGGGCGTGCTGGTCGACGAGGCCGAGGGCGACGAGGTCATCGCCCGGTACGACGCCGACGCCAACAGCGTCCTCACCGTCGACGAGTTCGAGGTGATGGTGCGCGAGCTCGAGGCGCTGCGCGCCAAGTACACGACGCAGGAGAAGAAGGCGCGGCAATCCAGCGCCGCCTCGATGCCGGCGCCGGACGGCGGCAAGCGGGCGGAGGCCACGTCGTGCACCGCGACCTGCTCCTCGTCGGACGTGTCGGAGGCGTCGCAGGCGACCCAGGAGGCGATGGAGGCCCTGGAGGCATGATCCGAATTGTACACTGGAATGTGATCTTTTGGTCGTTGCATGTTCGTTTGGGGGCAACAGTGTTTCGTTTGCCCCAGGTGAGTTTACTTAGCTCGACGGTCGTAGGTTGTCGAGCTGATTTCAGCGAGCTGATTTGATTGGATTTTGTGTGAACCTCGACTTCAGCTTCACAGCCGTTTTTTCAATTGTATTACCCGGCTAGAAAGGCGCAAACACTAACGACACGATCTGACACCGAACAGTCATCAGCGCGGCCGCGCGAGCCGCATTCGAGCCGGAGCGATGCACTTGACCGTGTGCAGGTCGTGCAGCTGCCTCTTCAGGTGGTAGGTCAGCACGCACTGCGGCGTCGCCCAGTACGGGCTGAACCCGAGGCCGCCGCTGCCGCTGCCGCGCCTGGCCTTGGGAGGCGAAGCTCCCGCGGCACCGCCGCCACCGCCGCCACCTCCACCACCCGCGTGCCCCTTGACGAAGCCCCCTTTGCTACCGCCGCCGTGGCCGACGCCTCCCGCCTTGGTCAGCAGCGCCAGCCCGCGCCGCGCGCGCGTGCGGCCCCCCGCGTGCGCCAGCTTGCCGCCCTTGGCGCCGGCGGCGTGCGGCGGCCGCGCAAACTTGCTCGACGGGCCGAGGTCGACGGAGCAGTACGGCTCGGTCGTCTGTCGCGCGTAGCAGCCGTCAAAGGCGGCGGTGGCGTTGAGGTAGAGCCGCGCGAGGCGGCGGCTCATGAGCGCGAACTTGTCGTCGACGGGCCGGTCGGGCGGTGACGGCAGCGAGTCGCCGCTCATCAGGCAGATCGTCGGCGGGCCCGTCAGCAGCGGCGCGGTCAGCTCGCGCAGCGGCGGAAGCGGCCGCGTCGCGTGCAGGTCCGGCCGCCACTTCATCACCCACACGTACTCGGCGCCGCGCCGCGTCTCGTGCTGCGCGATGAGCTGCAAGCAGCGCTCATTGTGCGTGTGCTGCGGCAGGTACGTCGAGACGTCGCAGTGCGAGCACTCCGGCCGATAGCAGCCGCAGCTGAACGTGCCGCAGTCGTGTGCGCGGCAGGCGTGGCTGCCAGCGGAGGCGGTCGCGATCTGCGCAGCGCACCGGGTCGACGCCACGGGCGGGTGGAGCGACTCTAGCTGCTTCGCCACGGGCCGCAGCACCCGCAACGCCTCGTCGAGCTCGTTGGAGGAGCTGTGCTTCTTGACGCCCCACGCCCGGGTGTCGTCGAGCGCCACGTGCAGGAAGGCGTCGGCTCCGAGCGGGTCGAGCACGTTGGCGCGCGTGCTCACGTGCAGACCCTGCGCGACGAGAACGCGCACCTGGCCCGTGATGCAGACGGCTAGCTCGGCTGCGGACATGCCGGCCTCCCGGCTGCGCAAAACTTGAAAAACTTCAGTGCATTAATTATGCAACCGAGATTACTCTTCAATGTCGGGCTCGGCGCCACTCAAGCGCAAGCGCCACGCCCCGAGCGTGCCACGCGACGCGCACTTGGTCACGGCGGTGCTGCGCTCGATGGGAGTGCGCGACTACGAGCCGCGCGTCCTCCATCAGCTCCTTGAGTACATGCAACGGTACACTGTGGAGGTCTTCCATGAGGGCGGCGAATATGCGGAGCACGCGGGCCGAAGCCAGCTCGAATGTGAGGACTTGCACCTAGCCATCCGCCTCAGAGCCGTCGCGTCACAGGCCGGTGCGTCCTCACTTATCGAATGGCTGGCCCGTGAACGCAACCGAGTCCCGCTACCAGAAGCGGGACTCGGTTGTCCCGCTTCTGGCCAGCTGCCACCGCAGCGGCTGTGCCTACTCAAGGAAAACTATCAGCTGGAGCCCCGCGCGGCCCCTAGTGATGACGCACCTGAACCTCCCGCAACCACGAGCAGCACACCACTTCCCGCCGCGCAACGAGCCCAAACATCGACGAAAATAGCAATCACCCTTGGCGCTGGTCGTGGGGATGCAGACGGTAGCGCCGACGACGTTTGGGAGTAACGTCGGGGCGAGCATGTGCGGCGGCAGTCTGGTACGGGCCCGCATTCTAAATTGTCCTAAACAGCCGGTGTTACTTTACGCGACAGGACCGCGATGTGTGCCACCTCTAGCCTCTAGGACTCTCCAGACCGCAGCCACGCCCACCTTCACGCTTCAGTCGATGTCGGGCACCACCTCGACGACGGTGAAGGTCGCCTTGCCGTCGAGCGTGATCTTCTCGACGTTGCCGCTCGGCTTGAAGAAGGTGAGCGGCGGGAAGAGGACCTCGGCCTCGTCCGGGAAGCACGAGAGGAACGAGATGTCGCCGCCGCGCTGCCGGAAGTGGTCGGTCTTGATCTTGAAGAGGAGCGCCGACTCGCTCGCCGCGTACTTGAGCGCCACCTTGAGCTCGGTCGTCGACGAGCGCAGCGCGGTCATCGTGCCGCCCTGGCAGCCGCACTCGGCGTCGTCGCCGACGTTCTCCATGAACGGCGTGTCCTTGAGCAGCCGGAGGTCGCGCATGCCGCAGAACAGGTCGACCGGGTTCTGCGCCGTGCCGCGCTCGTTCTCGTTCTCGCGCAGTTTCTTGAGCCCCGCCGCGATGAAGCCGACCGTCGCCGGGAACGGGTAGACGCTCGTCACGCCGGCGCCGCCGCGCGCGCGCAGCATCGCGTTGATCGAGTCGTACGCCTTGGTCGTGTACAGCCGCAGCGCGAGCACCTCGTCACGCTCGAGCTCGGCCGCGCGCGCCTGCGGCGTGTCCACAAAGTCGTCGAGCTGCCAGCCGTGCCGCGCCGCGTCCTCGTCGCGCTTGCCGTTGTAGAACTCCTTGTCCGACGAGCCGGCCGCCTGGTGCAGCACGTACTCGAGGCACTCCTTGTCGTCGGCCGTGCCGTGCTCCTCGAACTCGCGGACGATCTCCGACTCGCCGCGCCCCATCCGGATGCACAGCTCGCGCGTCGTGAGGCCGAGCAGCTTGGCGAGGCCCGTGCTGCTCGGCGTGTCGATCTTGAACTCGTTGACCTGGCTGCCCGCGAGCTTGTTGCTGCCGTAGTGCCCGTCGAGCACCTTGCGGATGCCGCCCAGCTCGGAGACCGCAGCCGAGACCGCAAACGGCAGCGGCACGCGCCGGCGGTAGGCGCCGAAGATGACGTTCATCTTGCTGCCCCGGACGTCGCGCTCGCCGATGCTGCTCGAGGGACCGTCGCGCGTGCCGCCGAGCTCCTCCTCCTCCACCTCCATGGCCATCGACGCCCACTCCCTCTCGATGTCCGCAAACATCTGCACCTTGGTCCGCCGGTTGCGCCCGCCGATGGCCTTGCTCACGGCCCTGTCCCGGCGTGGGGTGCGAACACGTGAGTAGCAGATTTCGCTAATCTGCGGGTCAAGGGTTTGAGCCCCAAGCCGGCATACAGGTCGTGCTCGTCGATGAAGCTGCGGAGCTCGGCGAGGCCGGAGCTGGCCGTCACCAGCAGCTTCATCGAGGCTGCTGGTGACGCGGCGCGGCGCGTGCGGCTACCGCCGCCCGTGGTGGGAGTCGTCGGTGCCGGCGGCGCTGGCGTGGGCTTGGACGGCGTTGGCGGAGCTGTGTGGGGTCGAGCGGGAGCAGGAGCGGCAGACTTGACCGTGACGGACGTCTGGTTGATGCGCACCTCCTCGCCTCCCGTTAGCTTCACGTAGACCTGCACGGCCGTTAGCTTGGTGACCGTGCCTGACTGACCCTCGTACTTGCCGCCGGTGACGCTGACCAGCGCCCCCTCCTCCATCGTGTTCACAACCGTGCAAAATGCAATGACGTCTTCACACCAACAAACGAACCTTTGTTTGCTCTGAAAATAATTGCGTTGAGTGCTTGGTGGTGTTACTTAGGTGCCGATTTTCGCTGGTGAGCCTCCGTACGGGGCGGCGGGCAGGGACCGCCGCTCTTGGGGTGCTGAGATCGGATGGAGCGATCCTAGCATGGCATGTGCCTCGACCACTGCACGTGTCTCTAGCCTAGTCGCGTCGCATGGGTGGTGGTGTTACTATACCGGCGCATTTCATGATGAAGTGGCCGGATGCGCAACGACAGGATGCCAAACGCGAAGGCCAGCCAGCCCGACCCGGGCACGGCTAACAGCCACCTCGAGTCCATCCCACAGGAGCTGCAGCACCTGATCCTCACCCGGCTCGACGACCTGCACGACGTGCGTCACTTCAAGGTCAGCCGGAGGCTGGCCCAGGTCTCTCGGGCGGTGCTGTGCAGCGAGCGCTGGCGCGTGGCGAGGTCGGTGGCGGCATCGAGCTGCGTCGACCACAGCAGCGACGCGTGGCAGGAGCAGCTCGCGCTCTTCTTCGCCTCGGCCGAGCAGTTTATCGCCGGCCTCGAGTTCTGGAGCGCCGAGGCGCTCAACGGCCGCGCAGTGGTGCTCGTGCAGCGGCTGCTGCGCCACGCCCCGCGCCAGCTCGAGGCACCGCCGACGACGGCGGCCGCGCCGACACGACCGGCCTCGCCGACACGACCGGCCTCGCCATCCTGCACGCTGAGCGGGATGGACTTTCTGCTTTCGCACCTGCGGCTGTGGGACGACATGGCCAAGGCGCGCTCGCTGCTGCCCGCCGGCGTCAACTACCACCGCCGGGTGGGCGTCGCCGATGTGGTCAAGGGGCTGCAGGACTGGGACGTCGACAAGGCGGCGGCGCTGCTCTGCTGCTGCGCCGCGCTCGAGCACCGCGGCGGCGGCGACTGGCGCGGCAAGGCGGCGCTCGTGCTCACGACCGTCGCGCTCGAGGAGTGGCCGAGCGCGCTGATGGGCAAGGCGGGGCTCGTCGCGGCGCGGCTGATCGGCGGCTCGCACGACGCGGCGCACGCGTGGCGCCTCGTGCTCGGCAGACTCGAGCCGTACTTGCCGCGCCATCGCGCCGCCGACTTTCTGCGCGCGGCGCTGCCGCTGCGCGGGATCCTGCCGATCCTCATCTCGCTAAGCAGCCCCGTGGGCGGCGGCGCCGCCGCGACAGAGAGGCCGATGGATGAGAAGGTCGCCGCCTCGCAAACGCACGCCGAGGGCGTCGTGGTCGTCGTCGGCTGCTGGCGCGACGCGCAGAGCGCGGGCGAGCTGGTGGTGTGCACAGCAGCCCGAGGACTCGCAGCAGGTCCTCGACTTCTATCGGCCCGCCGCCATCGGCGAGCGCGCGCGCGCGCCCGACGCGCAGCGCGTGTGCACGCTGCTGCGAGCCTTCTCGCCTTGCTGCACTCAGCTGGCGACTTAGACCGGCGCCCCTTCTAACGCCTTTTCATTAAACACACTAGTTCACACATCCGCTATCCGCCATGCGTTAGCCGCCGGCCGACGTGCCGACGAGGTGGCCGGCGTGGATGCCCCACGCCGGAGCACGAGATCCGCGGCGCTGGGCGCCGCGACGCCCACCCCGTCCTGCGATTCTCGTCGCGAGTCGATCAAGGAGGGCGCCGAGTCGCCGTGCGACGGGCTCGGCGTCGAGGCTCCACGGTCGCGCGCGTTTTGCATCGAGAAGCCGCGCACCGACGAGCGCGCCAGGCCGTAGACGTTGCCGTAGGCGGAGCGCATCGCCTGCGCCGCCGACTCGCGCGCGGCGTTGCCCGACTCGACGGCGCGGCTCGCCCCGTGGAGCACGACGGTCGCCTGTCGCTGCAGCGAGCGCTCGGCGCCATGTAAGGCGCCATGCACCATGTCGTCGGCCGCCTCGGCGAGGCTGGCGCGGCGGGAGACCTCGCCCATGATCTCCTCGTGCTCAAAGTCGGCCTCGAAGCCCTCGAGGATCTCCTCGATCTCGTCGGCGAACATGCGCTTGTAGAGCTCCTCGCTCCCCTTGACGCGCAGCTGCGCGATCACGTCGTGCTCGGGGTCGTCCATCGACGCGTAGAGCGACTGCAGCTTCGCGTCGAGCACGGCATCGAGCGCCTGGTCCTTCTGCAGCTCGTACCTCGCGATGAAGGCGTCGATGATGAACGAGACGAAGCAGTTGAAGAAGACGTACGAGACAAAGTAGACGTAGCTCATGAAGTAGAGCGCCGAAACGAGGTGGCCGCAGCCGCCGGTGCCGACGGCGTCGATGACCTCGGTGATCGGGCCGCCCGAGACGATCATCGACAGGAAGATCATCAGCGACGACGCAAAGTCGTTGAAGTTGAGGACGTCCATGTCCTCGTCGAAGAGCTCCGAGTCGAGCAGCGCGTCGTTTCCCGCGTGGATGTAGCCGCCAAAGGCCTGGCAGCCGACGAGCGCCCAGACGGCCGTCGTGCAGAAGAGGAGCGTGAGGATCGGCACGGAGCCGGCGGCGATGCGCACGAAGGAGTCGGCGATGAAAGCCATGTCCTCGGAGTGGCCGAGGAGCTTGAGGAGCGGCATCAACCGGAGCAGGTTGAAGTAGCGCAGCGCCGTGCTCGGGATATGGACGGCCGGCGCCACCCACAGCGCCGTGATCACCGCGAAGCCGAGCGTGACGAAGAGGTCGAAGCGGTTGGCGAGCTTGAGCCAGTAGCGCTCGAACGGGATGACGACCAGCGTGAGCCCGACGTTGGCAAAGTAGAGCAGCGCAAAGGCGGCGTCGACCCACGCCCACGTGTTTGGCGCGCAGCAGACACGTGTTTGACCCTCGAGGTCGTAGTAGTCCTGGTACGACTCGACGACGACCGAGACGGCGTTGACGACCATCACGCCCACCAGCAGCCGCTCGAGCCCCCACCCCTCGCCCGCGGGCACCTCGGCCCACGCCTTGAGCCGACCGAGGCGCAGCGCGGCGTAGGTGCGCGGCAGGCGGCGCTGCGCCCAGCTCGCCTTGCGCAGCCGCTGGTACGAGTACTGCACGACGTCGAGGAGGTCGAAGAACTCGCGCATCGAGATCTGCCCCGACCCGTCGTCGTCCATCGTCGAGATCAGAAAGGGGAAGTGGCTCCGCGGCACGTGCGGCACCTCGGAGCCGCGGCACTGGTTGAGCTCCGCCAGCAGCGCCTCGATCTGCGGCGCCGTGATGCAGCGCACGCCGACGGCGCCGACGTGCTGGTCGGACGCCAGCAGCTCGTACGCCGCGCGCAGCCCGAGCGCGCGGTTGCGGAAGGAGGCGAGGACGTGGTCCTTGAGCGCGGCGGAGTAGGCATTGTACACCACGGCGAGGATGAGCGAGAGCATCACAAAGTTGACCGAGAAGTAGGTGAACGCCCACAGCCCTCCGATGGCGCGCACGTGCGAGTAGGCCGGCAGCGACTGCAGCGGCACGTTGGCGTTGGTCGACGCGACGGCCATCGAGTAGAGGGCGTTGCTGAACGAGTCGAAGCCCGCGTTGACCGCCGTCTCACACGTCGTGTTGGCGAGGGCGGCCAGGTAGGCGGGGGAGACGGCTGGGGAGGCGGCGGCGTTGGCGTCGGCGGTGTTAGCGGCGGCGGCTGCAGCGGAGGCGGAGGCGGCGGCGGCGGCGGCGGCGGCGGCGGCGGCGGCAGCCTCCTGCGCGGCGCAGCGGTCGAGGGGGTCGTCCATGTCCTCGAGCAGGAGGCACATGACCCACGCGATGAAGGCCCACGCGCCCAAATAGATCGTGAAGATGGACGCAAAGGGGCGGAGGACGTGCGAGATGAGCGCGAGCGTCTTGTGCACCGACTCGACGGTCGCGATGTGCACGAGGCGCGCAAAGGGCGCGAGGCGGAAGAGCGGCACCGTGCCCGGCACGAAGACGATCCCGAGGTACACCAGCGCGTCGCAGATGGCGACGACGCTCGAGCCGAGGCGGAGCTGCCACAGCCGCGTGCCCTTGCCGGTGGCGCGCTTGCCGTTGAACTCGTACATGAGCGCCGAGCGGATCAGCCACACGCCGTAGCAGCACAGCTCGACCACGACGCCCCACCCCACCGGCACGTACGGGACCTGTGAGAGGTAGATGAAGCCGCCGTCGGGCGCGGGGCAGGTCACCTCGGGAGGGTCGTACCTCCACGGCCGCGTAGCGGTGTCGCCCGTGCCGAGGCACCACATCGGCGGCTCGCAGAAGGTCAGCAGCACCAGCGCCACCAGCGTCGCGTTGTACGTGCTCTCGATGTCCAAGAAGAGCAGGTAGAAGAGCCGGACCGCCTGCGGCGTCGACTCTCGGCGGCGCTCGGGCGGCACGCCGCGCATCGCGTCCTCGACGAGCCACGCCGCGTGCATCGTCGGCGTCATCGGCGTGTCGGCGCGGCGCAGCGTGTGCGAGAAGCAGACGCGCCAGAGGCCGCACGTGAGCACGTTGAGCAGCGTGTCGGTGCGTGAGGTGCACTCGAGCGCGCTGCCACGCATGATGCCGCTGCTGACGCCACGCTTGAGTGATGGCGTCTCGGGCTTGTCGGGCCTGTCGGGGATGAGGGTGCTGCGCTCGCTTGGTGGCGGTCCAGTCGGGCCGGCGAGACGGCGGCTGCGCTCGCCCGGTGGCGGACCGAGGATCGGCATGAAAACTTGCGCGAACACGAAGCTGCCAAATCGATGGCACAAAGTTGAAGAAAATATCAAAGGAGCTCGACCCGAACCCGCTGCGCGCAGGTTCTCGCGAGCCTGCAATATTATGCCAGTCTGCTGCGCCCCATCGTACGACTACTACGACAGCGAGTGTGTGGCCGCGAGTATCAGCGAGCGGCAGTGCCTGCTGTCACCCAGTGCGTGCATCTGGGTGTGTGGCCATGCGGTGGGTCGAGAGTTCACTCTCACGACGAGAGTGAACCAGCACAGTGGCCCGGACGCCGGCTCTTCGTATGGCCCGTACTGCCACCTTGCTAACGGCTGCGGCCTTTTCACTTTGCTGTTCAACGTGATCGTCGCCGGATTCTGTTGCGCTTGCTGTGGAGCGAGGTACTGCATTTTGAAGGCGCGGGGCAACGCCGTGGAGCGAGCAGACGCTGGAGGCATACTGTTCGGGCTCGGCTTTGCCAAACGGCTTTGCCAAGGCAAAGTATTGCCAATGGGCACACCCACATCATCCGTGGAGGCAAGCAGCAGCGGTAGCGCGGCGCCACCGCCTCCCCCTCCTGAGGGCCATGTCGGGATCTACTCTCCACCGGTCGCCGTTGCCACGCCACTCGGCGCAGCGTACACAAAGCCAAAGGCGCTCCTTTGATCGCAGCTCCGTGATGGTATGTCTGACGAAGTGCTACTGAAACGGCAACAACTTCGGGTCGAACTTTCGCTTCACCAAGCTAAGTAGAGTTTTGAGTTAGCGCAACCTACTTTAGTCTACACCTCACGTGACGCTCGCGTACCTCCATGGCCGCCTGTACTGCCTCAGCCCGTCGGGCATCCGCGCGCCCGGCGAGGCGAAGGCGTCGCCGCGCGGCGGCAGGAGCTTGTCCCACCGCCCCCACAGCGCCGACCCCTCCTTGGTGTCGCCGCGCGCGACACGGCGGCGGCGGTCCGGGTCGGGGTGGGCGCGCAGCACTGCCTCGTACTCGTGCAGCAGCGCCGCCCACTCGTCCGGGTTGCCGCGCATGACGCGCGCGAAGAAGGCGACGAAGGCGGCGACGTCGACGCGCGCCGTCAGCTTGGCCGAGGACGCGCCGTCGTTGGCGCGCCACCAGCCGTCGTGCTGCTGCCACAGCCACTGCGACTGCGGCAGCCGGAGCGCGGCCTCGGCGTCGTCGGTGCCGTTGCCGCTGCCCCTACTGCCGGGGAGGCGCGGCTGCGCCGACTCGACGGCGTAGCCCATCCAGCGGTGGCCGAGGCGGTGCGCGCACAGGTTGCAGTAGAGCCAGTGCGCGCCGAGGTCGTTGCCGAGCGCGCCATGCACCTCGATGACGACGGCGCCCCTAGGCAAGAGCAGGCAGTGCTGCAGCGCCGAGCCAAAGAGGCCCACGAGCGCCGCCGCGCCCGCCACGAGCCGCGCCGCCTCCACAAACGGCAGGCGCTCGCTCTGCACGGCCACCAGCGCGAACGCGGGGCGGTGGGCGCGCAGCCAGGCGCGCACGGCCTCGACCAGCTTCTCCTCGTGAGCGATGCGCCGGCCGTTGGAGCCGCCGCTGAGCAGCCACACCACCGTCGGTGGTGACGACGTGGCGTCCGCGTGCACGTCCTCGTCCTCGTCCGCCTCCTCGCCCTCGTTGACTTGGCTGCTGCTGCTGCTACTCCGTCGGCCCAGGAGGCCGCGCTGCGCATACGAGCGGAACAGCGACGTGCCTCGGTGGTCGAGGGCATGCGGCAGCGTGGGTGTGCCGACCTCGTCTCCCGGGAAGCCCGTCAGCAGCGAGACCTGGCCCCGCAGCGCGTCAGGCACGCGGCCGAGGCGGACGCAGCAGACGGGCGCCGCGCCCGGCCTGCCGCCGGGCCGGTGGCAGTACGGGACCCACGGGGCCCGGTGGATCTCGAGGCCGGCGTACCCGTTCGAGTAGAGCCCGGCCACCTCCTCAAAGGCACGGTGACCGATGCCAGTCTCCAGCGGGCGCGCCTCCAGGTGCGAGCCGGTCGGCAGGTAGAGGCTGAGCGTGCTGGCATTTCTGCGGGCGCCGCCGCGAGTGAGGTGCCTGCGCCGCGGCAGCACCAGCGAGCAAAAGAAGCCAAACACGTACGGAAAGACGTGGCCGAAGCGCTCGAGGTGCGACTGCTGCGTGGCTATAGCCACCGCTCGCGTCGCGCCGTCGCTAGCCTCGCGCAGTATGTCGGGCCTGGCTGCGTCGCAGGCGTGGTCCTGGCGTGATCTGGGCCTGAACGCCACGGTGGACGAGTAGCCGTCGTCGCCGAGCGTCGGATCTTTGCAGCCTGAATTGAACTGGCTCGTCGTGTAGGACGGGTCCTTGAGTGCTGAAGCGAGACCGATGGCGGTGGAGGGGTTGGCCGAGCCGCAACTGCAGCTGGCGTCGGCCGCGGACATGCGCGGTCAACTGTGCAATCGCTATCTTTGGCATGTTTGTCCAGCAGCCTGCTGCGCTCGGTGCCTGGCCAGCGACTAACTCATGGCGATCAGCGGCCACTCGCGCTGGCTTCCTCAGATGCACAGTGCGCCGGCCCACACGGTGTCGGCGTTCACGCGTGACGGGGGCCACGTCTCGTCGCATCTCCGCACGGTGCCGCAGCTGACGGCTGCCAAGCACACTGTCGAGAGCAAGCTGGCGAGCATGTGCATCAACATGCACGCTGGCGAAGACCACTGCCGCGACCGCGCCAGGAAGGGCCTGGCGTCGTCGGCAACCACCGCGCGGATTCGAGAGGAGCACTGCGGCTGGGCGATGAGAGCGTACGCAAACATGACCAAGAGCTCGACCACGAACTCGACCAAGGAGCCTACTGGCGGCAAACGGCCAATCTACTTCTTGCACCTGCACCGATCGGGCGGCACCTCCATCTGCGAGCAGATGCAGCGCACCTTCCACCTTCGCGTGACCAGCTTGGGCGGCAACTGCAACCTGCTTCCCGGCGACGGGCCGCGGAGCCTGCTGCGCGGATGCTGGGGCGCGTCGGAATCGGAGCTGAGCTGCAATGACCGTGCCCGGCTGGCGCGTCACATGAAGCTCGGCTTCTTTGCCGTCGAGAAGTGGCTCAGCACGCCCACGTGCACGGAGGACCTCGCCTACGCCACGATGCTGCGCAGCCCGCTCGCGCGCATCCGGGCGCGGCAATGCATGAACATGGACGTCGGCCAGACCGCCGCGGTCCTCACCCACTGGCTCGACGAGGCTACCGGCAGCTCCGCGCACAACGGCGTCCGACTCCCATTCGCAGGCTATCCCGACCTTGACCAATCCGAGATCCTCGTGGCGGGGCCGACGGCGATCTCCAACTTTGTGACGCGCGCCCTACTCGGTCATCGCGACTTCTACACACCGCCGTCGAGGCTGATTCGCGAGGCGAGCCTGGGCGAGAGGGCGCTGGTGCGTGCCCTCGAGACCCTCTTTGGCACCTTCGAGGCGGTGGGCGTGATCGAGGAGGTCAATTGCACAGCGAATCCGCTCCAGACCCTCGCGCGGACGCACGGCGCCTCGAGCGACGTCAACAGCCACAGGCGCTCGGCGCGGCTGCGCATGATGCACGAGCCCGACGAGGCGGCGGAGGCGGCGACGCCACGCTCCAACGCCGTCTCCTACGAGCTCTGCAGCACGCCGACCTACGCGTGGTCGCCGGCGCTGCACGCGCAGATGTGTGCGGCCAACACGCTCGACCTCGCGCTGTACGCCGTCTTCTCGCGCGGCGGCAACTGTCGGTGGGCGAAGCGCGCCGGCGCGCACGGCCGCATGTGCGGCCACGCGGCGCAGGAGTGGATGGGGTTTTGCACCATGAACCAGTCCGGCTGTACCAGCAGCCCCGCGCTGCGGTCGAGCTGCGCCGTCGCCCAAGAGTGGGTCTGTAGTCAGCACAAGGCGTCACGCGTCGCACCTCCATAACATACCGTAATTGGATCTAAAATCTAAACGCAAGCTCGCAGGCACGGCGCCTCCCCCGAGTCGCGAGGGAGTGTATGGACAGCGCACACCAAAACAAGGGTTCCAAGCACGCTCAGTCGACCTTCGTGGGCGCCCTGGGCGGCCGGAGGAAGGCGACGAGGCCGGCCACGATTTTCTGGAACCACGTGAGCTGCAGGCCGTAGCCGAAGACGAAGATGGGCACCAGGATGGCGATCTGCGCTGGGTGCAGCGCAAAGAAGCTGCTCCTGCCGAGGATGAACACCTTGAGGCCGACGAGGCCCATGCCCACGACGCGCACGACGAGGAAGGAGAGCGCCATCAGCACGCCGTTGATCGCGTACAGCGGGCTGCTTTTCAGGCCGTGCGTCGAGAGGAAGTAGCGGGCGTCGACAAACGGCGTGGTCGCCTCGCAGAGCATCAGCGCAGCCGCGACGCAGTGGCACGTGCCGAGCAGCAGGCAGGAGCTCCAGCTGAGTATCGAGAACACGTGGTGGCCGATGTACATGCCGGTGCCGCTCCACACGGTGCGGTAGTACAGCAGCGGCACCAGGTCGGCGAGCAGGTAGCCTATGAAGAGGCTGATGCACAGGCGCGTGGCGTCGGTCGTCACGTGCAGGTCCCACGGCGCAGCCAAGGGCCACAGCCCCGCCTCGCGACCGGCCACGTACGCCGCCACGGTGACCATGCAGCCGTGCGCCAAGCTGACGACCATCGTCGCATAGTACACGCGGTCGTTCCACTGGCGCTGCACGCGCTGCCCCTTCTCGAAGCCTGTTCGCGGTGTCAGCAGCAGCAGCGAGAGGACGAGCGCAGCGGTGAAGCCGGCGGTGAACGGGGCCACGGCGGCGGCGATCTCGGTAGGCGTCATCGCTATGGTTGTCATATTTCAGGGGTGAGTCCGCCAGGGCGCGATTGCGGCGCATGCAAAATTGCATGCCAGGCCGGCGGGGGACCCCAGCCCGGAGTCCCGTCCTGTCCGACCACCCACCCACCCTCCAGATGCCGCAAGAGCGTCTGTCCGACCACCCACCCGCTCCAGGGCGGGCTACCCTCCTTATGCGCGTGCGGCGTCGAGCCGTAGCCGAAGGTCGCGCTCTCGCTCGTGCGTCGTGGTCCTTGCACCACCGACCGCCACGACGGCGCTCTAGATTGTCATGTCATGAACTGTAGCGCGCTGGCACCGCGCTATGAGGCTTTCAACCTCTCTAGTCAGGATCATCTTCCAGCAAACTTGTAGTGAAGAGCTACACCTCGATAAGCACGTCAATCGGCACCGCCACGCACCATGTGCGGGAGCCAGCACCTCCACCTTCCTGCACTCTGCACCACCGCCACGACGGTGCTCTAGACCGTCATGTCATGAGTTGTGGCGCGTCGGTGCCGCGCTTTGAGGCTTTCAAACTCTCTAGTGAGAATCATCTGTAAACAAACGCGTACTGAAAGAGCTACACCTCGATGAGCACGTCAATTGCAGCCATCTATCGGGGAGCAAGCAAGCCCAAAGCGCGGAATCGGCACTACTCGGGCCCATGAGCTCGGATTGATGTGATACTTTGACCCATGCACTCGTGGCTGAGCCGCATAGCCCGGAGCAGGTGCGAACGTAAGCTCTACAGGCCATCTTATACTCCGTAAACCGCGTACCACGTGCTGGGGCGGCTTGCCCGGGGGGTGACGTCACGAACAGGCCGCGAGACGCATCGCCACGACTACACGCAGCCACCTGCAGCTTTGAGCGATGAACTGGGCGGATTGAGCACATCGCTGGGGCTCTTTACAAGTCCCCCCCTGATACTCTCGACCGAATCAGTCGTGGTCATGCAGAGGAAGGGCATGAGCACGTCAACTGCAACGCGGACGGGCTCTCCCGGTAAGACCTCAGCAGATGCTGCAGTTGACGTGCTCATGCCCTTCCACTGCATGACCACGACTGATTCGGTCGAGAGTATCAGGGGGGGACTTGTAAAGAGCCCCAGCGATGTGCTCAATCCGCCCAGTTCATCGCTCAAAGCTGCAGGTGGCTGCGTGTAGTCGTGGCGATGCGTCTCGCGGCCTCTCTTGACGTCACCGTGCCGCTCGTGCAAGCCGCCCCAGCACGTGGTACGCGGTTTACGGAGTATAAGATGGCCTGTAGAGCTCCCGTTCTCACCTGTTCCGGGCTGTGCGGCTCAGCCACGAGTGCATGGGTCAAAGTATCACATCAATCCGAGCTCATGGGCCCGAGGAGTGCCGATTCCGCGCTTGTGCCTTGCATCTCCTGAGGTCTACCGGGAGAGGCCGCCCGGGTTGCAATCGACATGCTCATGCCCTTCCACTTCATCACCACGACTGATTCGGTCGAGAGTATCAGGGGGGGACTTGCGAAGAGCCCCAAAGAGGTGCTCGATCCGCCCAGTTCATCGCTCAAAGCTGCAGGTGGCCGCGTGTAGTCGTGGCGATGCGTCTCACGGCCTCTTTGACGTCACCGTGCCGTCCGGCAAGACGCCAGAGAACACATAATGCGGTTTATGGAGCAGAGGACGGCCTGTAGAGCTCCCGTTCGCGCCTGTATACCGAGCTTTACGGCTCAGCCACGAGCGTGTGGGTCCAAGTATCACCTCAATCCGAGCACATGGGCCCGAGTAGTGCCGGTTTTGCGCCTGGCATCTGGTTTGTACGTACGGCCTCCCCCGAGATGGCTGCAATTGACGTGCTCATCGAGGTGTAGCTCTTCAGCACGTGTTGGTTGGAAGATGACCCTCACTAGAGAGGTGGAGAGCCTTGCAGCGCGGTACTGACGCGTCACAGCTCATGACATGAGGATCTAGAGCACCGTCGTGACGGTGATGCAAGTGTGCGGGAAGAGAGTGTGCTCCCGCATGGTGCGTGGCGGTGCCAATTGACGCGCTTATCGAGGTGTAGCTCTTCACTACGCGTTCGTTGGAAGATGCTTATCACATGAGAGATTGGAAGCCTCATAGCGCGGTGCCAGCGCGTCACAGCTCATGACATGACGCCGTCGTGACGCTCGTACAAGTCTTTTTACAGTGAAATTTACCGTGCAAATAAATAGAGGAAGCGGAGAAACGGCCCTTTCACGTCGGCCACCTGCTCGCACGGCTAG
>Ga0209713_10000599_pt1 | contig 20519 bp, 21 predicted proteins | sample ArcOceMetagenome_3_FD_187444 | JGI IMG/M metagenome (GOLD analysis project Ga0209713, IMG submission 187444) | Marine eukaryotic phytoplankton communities from Arctic Ocean - Arctic Ocean- Svalbard ARC20M Metagenome (SPAdes) (version 2) | ecosystem: Environmental > Aquatic > Marine > Oceanic... | reverse complement strand
TATTACGCACCCGTTCGCCACTAAAGCATAAAGCTTTCGTTCGACTTGCATGTGTTAAGCATACCGCCAGCGTTCATCCTGAGCCAGGATCAAACTCTCCATGGTATTCTAATTGATTGAATTAAACTTTTAACCTGAATAAATACTATACGATACTAATACCTTCTGTCAAGATATTAATTAATTAAGTTACAACGAAATATGCTATATAGTGTCAGAACAGTACTAAAACCAGATAAAAATTGTTTATTATGGTAATATTAAATTAGTTTTTTATGGTAAATATTCCCCTATTAAAATGAGTATACTTATTATTGGAGGTACTGGAACTTTAGGTCGTCAAATTGTAAAACAAGCTATTGATGAAGGTTATCAAGTCAAGTGTTTAGTGCGTAACCTCCGACGAGGAACTTTTCTCCGTGATTGGGGAGCTGAACTTGTTTACGGTGACTTGTCAATCCCAGAGACCATACCACCCTCTTTTAAAGACGTAAATGTCATTATCGATGCCGCAACAGTTAGACCTACGGACGATTACAATGCAGAAAGAGTAGATTGGCAAGGTAAAATTGCTTTAATTGAAGCAGCCAAACTTGCTAACATCAAGAAATTCATCTTCTTTTCAGTGTTAAATGCAGATGAAAACCAGACAATACCATTACTCGATTTAAAGTTAAAGGTGGAAAGACGGTTACAAGAGTCGGGTTTAAATTACACAATCTTCCGCTGTCCAGGTTTTTTTCAAGGATTAATTAGTCAATACGCAATACCAATACTTGAAAAACAAAAAGTTTGGCTCTTAGGCGAATCCAAACCAGTCCCATACCTTGATACACAAGACGCGGCAAAGGCAATTATTGGAAGTTTAGTAACATCAAAAAGTGACTATAAAAGTTTCTCACTAGTCGGACCAAAAGCTTGGACATCAGCAGAAATTATCGAACTATGCGAACGATTATCAGGTGAAACAGCGCAAGTCTCGTATATTCCATTCATTGCGATTGGATTTTTACGTCGATTCTTTCGATTCTTTGAATTCACATGGAACATTGCCGACCGTCTACAGTTCTCTGAAGTGTTAAATTCACAGTCTAATTTATCAAATAAAAACGAAACTTTTCAATCATTTGAGTTTTTAACGTTAGAACAGTATTTACAAGAATATTTTGGTCAAATTTTAAGAAAATTAAAAGAAGTAAACTATCAACAAACGCAACGTAATAATGATATTTCATTTCTTTAATAGACTAAAATCAGATCTCTAGATATCTAATAATATAAACTTCAAGTAAAGTGGACGTAAAATCTTGTTAAATATTTTATGGCTATGAGTTAATAATTAGAGTATAATTTTAAATAAAATAGTAGGCTTGTTGTTAGCAGTAAGATTTACTTTAATTAAATCAACCGATTTTGATAAATGTTTACACTAAAAATATTAGTATACACAGTCGTTATCTTTTTTATCTCACTTTTTACTTTTGGATTTCTTTCTAACGACCCATCAAGAAACCCGAACAGAAAGGATTTAGAATAGAATAATAACCGAAGCAATAAAAAACAGATCTAAATTAAGATCTGTTTTTTTTTAATAGATTTTAAAATCCTTATAGTACCACCCAACCGCTACACCAAAAATAAAATTTAATCAAGACTAAAAGTAACCTAATAATGTAGATGAGCTGAGCTTGTAGTTTAGTCGAACTTTTCTAATTCTTTACATTCTTTATGGTGTTCTTCCAACAAATTATCTAAAATAGAAATACCCATTGTATCAGAAAACTGATGAAATTTTAATCAATAACCATTATTTAAGGCGTATTCGTTTATCATCTCTTCAAATAATTATTAAGTCAAGTGTTTGACAATGATCAATGGTTCAGGTTTTATAAAATTTACTGAATCATCATTCATTACCTTTAATAAGTTAGTTAATTTAGTTACGACTATTGTATAACAATAGCCAGTTATGTCTTGAACCATTACATCGACAAAATCATTTTCCAAATCGCTAACTTGATGAGCAAGTTCAACACTTTTAATTTTTAAAATTTTTTAATTGCTATTTGTAACGCTATAAAAATAACAGATTTAGTAAAGCGATAATACAAAAAATTTTTAATACTTTTTTAAATTTACTTCGCATTTGAAATCTACAACTCTTAAAACACCCCAAGTTTCATTAAGAAAATTTTATCTAAAAATTTGAACATTTAATCTTGCACCTTCAGATACGATTGGAATTTTAGGGTATCTACCAAATAGGATCATAAATATCGAATAAATTATAAAACCAACTATACCAAAATACGCAACATTCGCTAACAACTCACCGAATGTACTTTCGCGAACTAAGTATGACAATTGCGAATAAGTAATACCAAGAAAAGAGCAAATGACATCTAATAACACACCCTGTATAATATTAAATCGTGAAAAAAGAGTTAATGGGATCGTCTTTCGTACACACGCGTCAAAAACGATTACCATAAGAATAAATGAAATGATATGGTTTGCTTGATTACTATATAATTCAGCAATAGGGCCAACAAGATGAGTTTTGAAAAAAATGTTGAAATCGGCATTGTTCGTATTGCATAAAACTTTTGGGCCAAGAACTACGTGCACCTCAAGAAATGGAAAGATTAATCCCACAAGCGATACGATTCTTTCGCATTTTTTATTTTCTAAGATATCTTCAAGTGTTGGTAATTTCATAAGTAAATTTTATTTAAATATATTATATGAACTAATTTAACAGACTAAAAGCGACGCTTTAATCGAGCTGACTTACCTGTTCTTTCACGTAAATAATAAAGCTTTGCACGTCTAACTCTCGCCCGACTAATTATCTTAATATCTTTTATCCATGGTGAGTTAACTAAAAAAATTTTCTCAATCCCGACTTCTTGGGAAACTTTCCTTACAGTAATTGTCGAATTTGGTTCTTTAGTATTAAGGTGTTTTGAAATTATTACTCCTTCATAAGCTTGTGTACGTTCTTTTTCTTTTTTTTCACCTTCATCTTGTTCCTTTGGTAATTCCAGATAAATAGTTACAATTGCTGTATCACCTACACATAAATCGGGTAAGTCCTTCTTTTTGTAAAAAATTTCGTGATTTTCTAATAATTGCATTTTAAATTTATGTACTAGGATTAATAAATATTAATTATTATGTCAATGTATTGAGGATAATAATTCGTTTTTTTAGCTTTGTCAAGGTTAGTCTTTGATGATTCTATTAAGGTGTAATTTTTCATTCACGTCTTAAAGTAGAGACATAATAATTTCGAAATTTATAGCTGTCGATAGTGAAAAGTTAAATAACTTGTAATCTAATATTTTGATGCTGGCACAACATTTCCTGATTCTGCCCAAGCTTGAAGCGCTTTAATTTCTTTACTTTTTGTTTTCGCTAGTGGGACGCAGTTTTGAATGGAAATGATTATATCTTCATTTGTAAATTCCCGTCTTTTACTAAATCCAATTCTCATAGCATCAGTAACTATTGCTTCAATTTCAGCCCCGGAAAAATCTTTAGTTAGGTCACTAAGTAAAGGTATTTGAAACGTATCCAATTTTGTCGGTCGAGAATTTTTAAGGTGTACTTCAAAAATGGCTTCACGTTCTTGACGGGTTGGTAATCCTAAGAAAAATATTTCATCGAATCGACCTTTTCGTACAACTTCAGGTGGAATCCATTCAATGTTGTTTGCGGTTGCGACAACAAAAACAGGTGTTGTTTTTTCTGCTAACCAAGTAATAAATGTTGCTAATACACGACTCGTTGTTCCACTATCACCACTTGTTTGTGTACCTGCGAATGCTTTATCAATTTCATCAACCCATAATATACACGGTGATAATGCCTCAGCTGTTTGAATCATTTTTCGCACTCTTGATTCAGATTGACCAACAAGCGATGCAAAAAGTCTTCCAAAATCTAATTTGAGTAATGGTAGTTTCCATTCATCAGCAATAATTTTAGCCGCAATTGATTTTCCTGTACCTTGGACTCCAACCAGTAGCAAACCTTTTGGATAAGGTAATCCATAATCGAGTGCGGATTGTGAAAACGCTTCATCGCGTTGCTTTAGCCATGCCTTAAAATTATCTAAACCTCCTAAATCGGATAATTTTTTATTAGGGATACAAAATTCCAAGAGCTGACTTTGTTGAATGATTTGTTTTTTCTCCTCTAATATTAAATTTGCACTTAATTCGTTGATTGTTCCATATTTGGTAATTATTTTTGATAACACACGGCGTATTCTCTCTAGGGATAGTCCTTGGCAGGCTATTGTTAATTCATTTAGTTGACTATCTAATATATCTTGCTGTAATGAGTTAACTAGTCTTTTAAGTTCTTCTTTAATTTCCAAATAATTAGGTAACGGGAATTCGACAATCGTTATTAATTCTCGTAACCCCTCTGGTATATTAATCTCTGGGGCAATAATAATTAAATTTTTGGGTTGAGTTTTCAGCTCGCGGTTAAGATTTTTAAGTTTCCGAATTATTGATAAATCTTTTAAAAAATTATCATAATCTTTTAATACGAAAACAGATGCTGTTTCAGCAGTTAGTTTTTCAACTAACTCTAGTGCTTCTAATGGGTTTTTTGATGCAAATCCAGAGTCGTTAGGATTACCTTGGTAACCATTAATAAAGTCCCAGGAATAATACGTTCGTGCGACATATTTTTTACAACAAAGACGAATTATATATTCAATACGTTCTTCTTCGTATGTCGAAACGTAAATAATAGGGTACCGCGCTTTTAATAATAGAATAAAATCATTTAAAAAATTCATATTCCAATTAGGTTAAAAATTTTTATCCAACTGAACCTTCTAATTTCAGGCTTAATAGTCGGTCAGCTTCTGAGGCAAATTCAAGTGGCAGTTCATTAAATACTTCTTTGCAAAATCCGTTGACCATTAATGCAACTGCTTCTTCCATTGTAATACCGCGTTGGAGTAGATAAAATAGTTGTTCTTCCGCAATTCGTGACGTCGAGGCTTCATGTTCAATTCGTGTATTACTATTTTGAACATCAATATATGGGAATGTGTTAGCGGTTGAATTTTTCCCGATTAATAATGAGTCGCATTGTGCATAATTTTGTGTATTTGTTGCGTTTGGTCCAATTTTAACAAGACCTCTATAGCTATTATCAGATTGTCCAGCCGATATTCCTTTTGATATTATTCGACTTTTTGTATTTGGTGATACGTGAATCATTTTTGTTCCAGTATCTGCTTGTTGTTGATTACTAGTTAAAGCTACTGAATAAAATTCTCCAATTGCGGCATTACCAGCCAATATGCAGCTTGGATATTTCCATGTTATAGCAGAGCCAGTTTCAACTTGAGTCCATGAAATACGTGCATTTTTTCCCGCACAAAGTCCACGTTTTGTGACAAAATTATAAACACCACCAACACCATTTTCATCTCCAGCGTACCAATTCTGAACTGTTGAATATTTTATGGAAGCATTCTCTAAAGCAACTAGTTCAACTACTGCAGCATGTAATTGGTTGCTACTAAATTGTGGCGCAGTACATCCTTCTAAGTAGCTAACTGTACTTCTTTCTTCTGCTACTATAAGTGTTCGTTCAAATTGCCCAGATTCTTCGTTATTAATCCGGAAATATGTAGATAATTCTAAAGGACAGATCGTATCTTTTGGGATATAGCAGAATGAACCATCACTAAATACAGCTGAATTTAATGCGGAAAAAAAATTATCACCAATAGGTACGACACTACCTAAATACTTTTGAATTAATGTTGGATAATGCTCAATTGCTTCAGAAATGGAGCAGAAAATAACACCTGATTGATGTAATTTTTTTTTAAAGGTCGTACCGATTGAAACACTATCAAATACTGCATCTACAGCAACATTTGCTAGCATTTTTTGTTCGTTTAATGAAACTCCTAGTTTTTCAAATGTACGTAATAATTCAGGATCAGCATCATCAAGGCTTCCAATTTTACTTTTGGTCTTGGGTCGTGAATAATATTGAATTCCTTGATAATTAGTTTCTGCAATATTTAAATAGCTCCAATCGGGTTGATCGAGCTTTTCCCAGATTGCAAAAGACTTTTGTCGGAATTGTCTTAAAAAGTCTGGTTCGTTATTTTTATCTGATATTTGGGATATAATGTCACTATTTACCCCTTTTGGGAACTGTTCAGTTTCTATTTCTGTTTTAAAGCCATATTTATAAGGGCTTTCCACAATATCTTTTAATTCGGAATTTGATACTTCTTTCTCAACCATCTTATTTTTTCATTTTAGTATTGGATATTTTTAATATAGCCATTGCCCATAGCTTAATTTTACACTTACATCAACCATCAAATCAAGTATCCAAAACGCGAAAATGGGCGAAGTGTCAATTAGCATTTGTGGTGGCATGAATGAACGCCAAAATCTCAAATAAAAGTTTGTCATTGTACCAATCGTTGAGAATGGTTGATAGTACATATTAATGTTTGGAAACCAGCTGCAGTAGAGACGAAATGTCAATAGAACAGTATAAATTTGGAGAAATGCTGCTGAACCAGCACCTAGTACTTGAATTGCAGCTTTTAATTGTACTGGTAGGAAATAAAGTAGGCTTGACATAATTTACTAAGAGTAAAAATAATTAAATAATAGGATTTGATATTTTGACTACAGAAATCATATCATAAAAATGTTGTTGAAATCTACTTAGTTAAATATAAATATTTTTTATGTCCTAAATTAGCTAGTGAAGAGACTTGAACTCATAACCTACTGATTACAAATCAGTTGCTCTACCAATTGAGCTACACCAGCAATTACGATAATTATTATAATGCTATAAGTATAATTCCTTGTCAAATAAAAAAGGTTTGATTTAAGAATCTCTTCATTTAATTGTGTAAAATTTTGCTTGACATACTTGGAGGGGAAACAGTCTTTAATAAAAAGTACAATTCTATAAATGGTTTAGGTAGATCTACAATAGTAACTTGACATGAAATGCAATATCTTGTGAATTCATTGCTAAATACTGCGGGAATATTCTAAGAAATCGGCTATGTTTTTTTTAAATCCTTCCCTTGAATATTATGCCCAATTTCGGTTAACTATGGCTAATTAATGAATAAAAAATACTGATGAATCCAAAAAATTAAACGTTATGAAGCATTACATAGCATCTTAGGTTGTAAGTTCTTATCTGATTTTTCATTTATTTATATCTTGTTTTTTTTCCTGTTAGGTTTATAATCTAAGCATCTTATAAAAAAAAATTCTTATGGCTAAAGGTAAAGGGGCGCGTATCCAGGTAACTTTAGAACATAAGTGCGAATTAGGCACTTATCGTTATACAACAGTAAAAAATAGACGAAATACAACAGAGCGGATCGAACTTCGTAAGTATTCGCCGGTTACGAAAAAGCATGAAGTTTTTAAAGAGATTAAATAGAATCAATGTACAGTAATTCAAAGAAAGTTGAAGGTTTGGAGATTAGTGATGAAATTCTTGAGACGTTAGATTATAAAAATACTACTGTTTTAATGACTTTCATTAGTGACCAGGGTAAAATTTTACCTCGTCGTACAACGAACCTAACTTCTAAGCAGCAAAAGAAAGTACAAAAATTAATAAAACGTGCCCGTGTGGCATCTTTATTACCGTTTGTGATGGGTAAAAGATAGTTTATAGCTAAAAATAGGAACAAACTTATATCTATTTTTTAAATGGATTAAGTTGTGCTATAATTTTCATTAGTTCAAAATATTAAATCTGTTATTAGTATGACACCTTCATTAAGCGCATTTTTAAGTAGTGTAATATTAGCAGTAGTAATTGTTGTAATTCCAATTTCTGCAGCGTTAGTATTTGTTAGTTCGTCAGATAAAATTGTTCGATCATAAAAAAAAGAAACTGGATCTTATTGATCCGGTTCCTTTTTTTTAACACTTTTTCATATTAGAAGTTCATTTCGGCAGCTTGTACTTTTTCAAATTGCTTCTTCTTTAATACTAAAAGAATTTGCGTAAGAGTGACTGTGAAGAAAAATACGATCATTCCCTTAACACGATTTGGGTTTTGAAGAACAATTTCTGTCTCACTTTGACCAAAGCCACCAACATTTGGATTATCTGTAAGTGGTTGATCTACCTTAATGATATCTGTTGTTTTAACATTTATAGTTAATCCAGCAGGAATTGTTTGACTTACTTCACTCCCATTTGTAGATTGAATAACGATATTTGTTTTCCCTTTCTCTAATGGTTGAATCGATGTAATTTGTCCTGCTACTGTTGAAGTAATAGCATTGTTATTACTCTTCTCACCACTTGGATATACTTGACCACGGCCACGATTAGCGCCAACGTAAACTGGGTAGTTCAAGAAATGGACAGCTTTATTTGTTGCAGGATCTGGAGATAAAATAGGAAATATAACTTCTTGATGTTTGTCGCCTGATACAGGGCCAACAACTAGAATATTTGTCTTTGTTTTACTATACGGTTGAACAAAAACTCCCTTCGTCTTTTGTTTAATTTCACTTGAGATACGGTCCTTAGGAGCCAGTTGAAATCCTTCTGGTAATACAAGAACGGCCCCAACATTTAATCCTGCTTTTTTACCATCTGCCCCGATTTGCTTTGAGCTTAAATCGTAAGGAATATTTACAACTGCTTCAAAAACTGAATCCGGAAGTACTGCTTGAGGAATTTCAATTTCTGTCGGTTTTTGTGCTAAATGGCAATTTGCACAAACAATTCGACCAGTTGCTTCTCTTGGACTTTCGTAAGCTTGTTGTGCAAATACTGGATAAGCGTATGAAACTTTGGGTAATGCTAGAGTTAATAGAATCCCTAGAACTAAAACTACTGATCTAAATTTTTTGATTATGCCTGTCATTTTATTTAAATTATTCAAAAGTATACATAATGATTATATCTTAATATTCTGGATATTACGTTATTTTTCACTACATTCTAACAAATTCTATAAATTTATTTTTTTATTAGAATTACAACTCCTGCGCCACTTACATAAAGTGCTAACAAAGCAACTGACATAATAATTTGTGTCAATGGGTCTGTAGATGGTGTTATTATTGCTGCAAGGATTGTTGATAAAACAACTACATATTTCCATGCAGATAACATGTTTTGACCAGATACGATTCCGAACAAACCAAGTACAATTTGGATGATAGGAATTTGAAATGCTAATCCTGTAGCAAAAATTAAAGCAGCCACAAAATCGAAATACTGATTAAACGACCAAAATGGTTCAACAACGTCAGCTCCATAGGCAATAAAGAATTTAAGCGCTGCTGGGACTAAAAAAAAGTAAGCAAAAATTAATCCTACCGCAAATAGAATACAGGATCCAAACGTTATTGGAAGCACAATATCACGCTCTTTTTTTGTCATACCGGGCACAACGTATAAAAAAATTTGGTATATGGTTAATGGGCTGCTAAGTAAAATTCCACAAAACGCAGCAATCTTGACTGATGCAAAAAAATATTCACCGGGAGCAAATTGAAGAAATTTAATTCCCACAGCAGGAATCTGAAAAATTTGTACAATTTGCTTAATATCTGTAAAACACAGTAAGGTACTTATTAATAAAAGGATTAAACAAAAAATTATTCTCTGGCTAAACTCTTCAATATGCTCGGATAATGCCATTTCATCATCTTGAATTTTGTTTAAATTTAGCTCGTTAATATCATTCTTTACAAACATATTTAGTTAGGTTATTACTTTTGGTGATTTCTTTTTTTAAGAACAATTAAGTATAAAAAACGTAAACAAATTTTTTGATAAAGTATTAGCAAATGGTTTAGTTTTTATCCATTTTATCCACAATAATACATTCAGTTGTTAAGACCATACTAGCAATCGACGCAGCATTTTGTAAGGTTGAACGTGTTACTTTTGCTGGATCAATGATTCCTTGCTTATACATATCTATGAATTCATTTGTTGCAGCATCATAGCCAATTTTAAAGTCGGCATCTTTAATTTTTTCTGCTATAATTGCTCCATTTTGGCCTGCATTTGTAGCAATACGTCGAAGAGGTGCACTTAATGCTTTTTCAACTATTAATGCACCTAGTAGTTCATCATCTTTTAAGTTTTTCTTAGCCCAGTCTAATAATTGTGTTGATATGTGCACTAGTGTAGAACCTCCACCAGGTACTATTCCTTCTTCTACTGCTGCCTTTGTCGCATTTACAGCATCTTCTAGTCTTAGTTTACGGTCTTTCATTTCTGTTTCTGTGGCTGCCCCAACTTTTATAACAGCTACACCACCACTTAATTTTGCTAGACGTTCTTGAATTTTTTCTCGCTCGTAACTTGTGTCGCTTTTCTCTAGTTGACGTCTTAATTGTTCGCATCTCGCAAGAACGTTTTCTTTATTTGCATCTGAAATTATAGTAGTCGATTCTTTTCCGACAATAACTCTTCGTGCTTTTCCTAATGTCTCGATGTCAATTTTTTCTAGGCTTAGACCAGCATCTTCTGTAATAACTTGACCAGCAGTTAATACTGCTAGATCTTCTAACATAGCTTTACGACGATCACCAAAACCAGGTGCACGAACTGCTACCACATTTAAAATTCCTCTTAGTTTATTAACAATTAGTGTCGCTAATGCCTCTTTTTCTACGTTATCACTAATAATTAATAATGGTTGGTTAGTTTTTGTAACTAGTTCTAATACTGGTAACAGATCTTGTTTAATTACGCGAATTCTTTTATCTGTAATTAATATTAATGGATTTTCAAGTACAATCTCCATTTTTTCTGTATTCGTAACAAAGTATCCAGATATAAAACCTCTATCAAATCCCATACCTTCCGTAATTTCTAATTCAGTACTTGTTGATTTACTTTCTTCAAGTGAAATTAACCCTTCCCGCCCAACTTTATCAATAGCATTAGCGATTAATGAACCAACACTTGTGTCATTACCTGCTGATATAGTTGCAACTTTCGTAATATCATCAATATTTTCAATAGGTCGGGCATATTCCGTTATTTGGTACACAACATATTGTGTAGCTTTTTCTATTCCACGTTTAAGAACAATTGGATTTGCCCCAGCTGCTACATTACGCATTCCTTGTTTTATTATTGCATATGCAAGTACCGTGGCAGTTGTTGTTCCGTCTCCTGCTACGTCATTAGTTTTTGAGGCAGCTTGTCGAATTAATGAAACACCAGTATTTTCTAGGTTATCTACTAGGTTAATTTCTTTTGCAATCGTTACACCGTCGTTGACAATCTGTGGTGTTCCAAACTTTTTCTCTAGTACTACATTCCTTCCTTTTGGACCTAGTGTGATTGATACTGCTTCAGCAAGTGTATCCATTCCACGTTCAAGTGCTTTTCGGGCATCTTCTTGGTATAATATAGTCTTTGATTTCATATAAGTTTAAGATTTTTATTAATAGATAATATTAATTGCTCTTTTAGTAAATTTTTGAATTTATATTCATATGAATTGGCTCAGGCTGGACTTGAACCTGCGACCTTGGGCTTATGAGTCCCCTGCTCTAACCAACTGAGCTACTGAGCCTTGTGTTAATAATAGCAAAAACTTCTAGTTTTTTGCAAATATTCTTCTTGTTTTCTTTCATAGGGATTAATTTTACGGGTGATTTTTCCATAAATCGCTTTTAAAATTAATCCCTATGAAAGAAAACAAGATCAGTATATAATTATTGCATAAGTTTAAGGGTTACTAGCTCAATGGTAGAGCACTCGGCTTTTAACCGATAAGTTCTGGGTTCGAGCCCCAGGTAACCCAATTGTAATTTATCCATATTTTATTCGTTAGGATTAACCTTAATAGTAGTTGAAAAAGGGAAAGACTTATCTGTCTTAATTTTCACTTTCGGTAAGATTAGTTTGATTATAGTATAATTTAATAGAAGTATACTTACTAACCAAACGTTTATAAAAACCCACCCTAATAAATTATCGACCTCTAATTAAGCCAGTTGTTACTAGTTAAAAATTTTCTAAAATAATTAAATAAAAATTGAATTTATGTTTGAGACATTCTTTCAAAATTCGACAAAGCGAGCTCTTACAAAGTACGACCAAATTGTTAATCAAATAAACGCACTCGAAAAAGAGTTTGATAATCTAACTGATACTCAGTTACGTGATTATACTACTCAACTAAAAGTTGACCTACGTAATAGTGTAAAATCAAACGACCAAATTACGGCCGAAGCCTTTGCATTAGTTCGTGAGGCTACTACGCGGGTTTTGGGCCTTCGACATTTTGATGTTCAATTAGTTGGTGGGCTTATATTAAATGAAGGGAAGATTGCTGAAATGAAAACTGGAGAAGGAAAAACACTAGTTGCGTTACTTCCAACGTTTTTAAATGCTCTTTCTGGTCAAGGTGTACATGTTGTTACCGTAAATGATTATCTTGCACGTCGTGATGCCGAATCTGTTGGTAAGGTGCATACTTTTCTTGGTTTAAGTGTTGGTTTAATCCAAGAAGAAATGGAATTTGAGGAACGTAAAAAAAATTATGCGCGTGATGTCATCTATGTAACAAATAATGAATTAGGTTTTGATTATCTTCGGGATAACATGGCGTTCACAGTAGATGAGATAGTTCAGCGTCCATTTTTTTATTGTGTTGTTGATGAAGTAGATGCCATATTAATTGATGAAGCCCGTACCCCATTAATAATTTCTGGTCCAAGTAAGGCACCGACACAAAAATATTTACGCACAACTAAATTAGTTGATACTTTACGTAAAGATATCCACTACTCTGTTGACGAAAAAAATCAAAATGCAACATTATTAGAAGAAGGATTAGCGTTCTGTGAGCAAGCGTTAGGTACTTCTGATTTATATAACGTTGAAGATCCATGGATCCCTTATATACTAAATTCTGTTAAGGCAAAAGAGTTGTTTGTTAGAAATACTCATTATATTGCTAACGAGGAAAATGAAATTATTATTGTGGATGAGTTTACAGGAAGAACAATGGTTGGGAGGCGTTGGAGTGATGGCTTACATCAAGCAGTTGAAGCTAAAGAGGGATTACCTATCCAAGACGAAAGTCAGACACTTGCTTCGATCACGTATCAAAATTTATTTCTTCTTTATAGTAAATTATCTGGAATGACAGGTACAGCTAAAACAGAAGAAGTTGAATTTGAAAAAATCTATAATTTACAGGTTCTTCCAGTACCAACAAACCGTTCTATTCAGCGTAAGGATTTTCCCGATTTGATTTACAAAAATCAGTATTTAAAATGGCAAGCAATCGCTAATGAATGTCTTGAGATGTATAATCTAGGCCGTCCTGTTCTAGTTGGGACAACTACGATTGAAAAATCAGAATTATTGGCAGCATTACTTACTGAATATCAATTACCGTATCGCCTTTTAAATGCTCGCCCTGAAAATATTGAAAGTGAATCGGAAATCATTGCCCAAGCAGGTTGTAAGAATGCAATTACAATCGCTACAAATATGGCTGGGCGGGGTACTGACATTGTTTTGGGGGGTAATCCAAAATCGCTTACACTCTCACGCTTTCAGAAATTTATTAGTTATTCTAAATCGTTGATTGTCGAGGATCAAGTTGAACTTTCAGTTGAAGAATTATCTACTTTATCAAAACTTTTTAAAGATATTCAATTTCCTGATTATATTTATACATATGATCAAGCTTTACAGTATCTTGAAGCGAATCCTGATCTACCAGTCCAATTGTCGGAAGAGTTGAAAAGTAATTATATTAAAATTTATGAAAGTGATAAGAATATTGCTGTTGCTGACCGATCTATCGTCCAAAATCTAGGGGGGTTACATGTAATTGGTACTGAACGTCATGAATCTCGTAGAATTGATAATCAATTACGGGGTCGATCAGGTCGTCAAGGTGATCCAGGTTCATCTCGATTTTTCCTAAGTCTTGAGGATAAGTTACTGAGAATTTTTGGTGGTGATAAAATTTCAGGTCTGATGCAGAATATAGGATTACAAGAATCGGTACCGATTCAGTCCACATTTTTAAATCAAAGTTTAGAGTCTGCACAAAAAAAAGTTGAAGCTTACTATTTTGATATTCGCAAAAAATTATTTGAGTATGATCAAGCATTAAACACCCAACGTAATGGTGTTTATATTGAGCGCCGTCGAATTTTAGAAATTGATAGTCTTCGCGATTGGATTATTGAATATGCTGAAAGGAGTTTGTATGATGTTGTCTTCTTTATGGGGATAACACAAAATGGATTACTGAAGACTAGTATTCTTCAAAAGGTACAGAATTTATTAGGCACTCCATTTTTATTTCAGCCGAAACAGTTGGATAGTCAGGAGGAGGTTCGTTTTATTTCTTACCTACAACAGCAATTTCAAATCAGTTATGATTTAAAAGAAGCTGAAATGAAGTTAATTGAGCCTGGTCTATTACGTGAATTAGAACGTTCGTTTTTACTTCAACAAATTGATTTCTCTTGGAAAGAACATTTGCAAAAAATCTCTGCTTTACGAGATGCTGTAGGTTGGCGTGCTTATGGCCAAAAAGATCCTTTAACGGAGTATAAACAAGAAGCTTATAATTTTTTTGTTATTATGTTGACGCGTATTCGACACCGTGTAGTTTATTTTGTTTTACGTTCACGTATTATTATTGATTTGAAAAATTAAAAAAAAAATTAACCCTCTAAAAATAATATTTTAGAGGGTTTAATTTTTTAAAATCTTTTCTTATAAGCTAGACTCCAAATTGGTTTCCACGTCGATATTGTAAATAGGCTGCTACAAAGAGTCCTGCAATCGTTACTGGTACTAATCCTAGAACAAGACCTGATAATAATACTTCTACCATAATTTCTTATTGATGTTTAAATAAATTTTTTATACTTCTTCAAATAAACTACTTAGACGAATGTCATTAGCCTCGATTGTTACTAGATCTGCTTTTGTAAGAATTTTATCCCCTGAAGCGAACATACGATTAGCATGTCTCATTCGTGCTTTATCAATCGCATTACTTACTGTTCTGGCATTCGCAAATAATGGTAATTCTCGACGCTTTGCGACATACTCTAAAAGTGCAGCTTCTGCGTCAGGTGTCATACGGTATTGTTGTTCTTCAAGAATTAGCTTTGAGATTTGTAGTAACTCATTTGCTGTGTAATCTGGAAAATCAATATGGTTTGCTACGCGTGATGATAAACCTGGGTTTGATTCATAGAAACTATCCATACGATCTTTATAACCAGCAAAGATTACAACTAAGTCTTCACGCTGATTTTCCATTACTTGAAGTAAGATTTCAATGGCTTCAGCACCATAGTCACGCTCGTTATCTGGTTTATATAAATAGTATGCTTCATCAATAAATAGAACTCCACCCATAGCCTGTTTCAAAACTTCTTTTGTTTTTGGTGCGGTATGTCCAATATATTGACCTACTAAATCGTCACGAGTAACTGTAATTAAATGCCCTTTACGAATATAGCCGAGTTTATATAATATATCTGCCATACGGTTCGCTACGGCTGTTTTTCCAGTACCGGGACTACCCGTAAATGACATATGTAACCCGACCGATGTGGAATTTATCCCTAGCCCAAGATTTTTTCGAAGACGCTGTACTAATAGTAATGCAGCAATTTCTTTAATACGTGCCTTTACGGGAGCTAAACCTACCAGATCTTCTTCAAGTTGATCGATGATCCCTTGAATATCGGTTTTGTTATACTCTTCTTGTAAATTAAGTGCCATTGCATATGTATGTTTAATACTACGTCAATAATTATAACACTTTTTACAATATTCACTATGGTATTTTTTTAATTTGGGTAAATTCGAACACGTCGATTTAATTTATTTCCAACATTAGTGCTATTTAATTGATAATGTTTTACCAGATCGCGTTGAAGTTTTCTAATAGAGCTTGGTCTGGGTAAAAGGTCTAGTATTTTATGATTTGGAATAATAATTTCTTCAATGGCTAGCCTTGTTTCTTCTAAAGGGGTTAACAATTCTTTGTCGATAATACGTGTGGCTTTACGAATAGTTTGTTTTCTAATTGCTGGAAGCGTACCGTATTTATTATCTAATCTTTGTAATGCTTTTACAATTTCCACTAAACTGTGCCGTTGAATCGTATAAATTGTGGTTTTACGTGAATATGAAATTTGTTTTAATCTTCGATTATTTTTAATTAAATTTTCCAAAGCTAAAATAGCATCAGCATATTGAATCTCTTTCGTTATAATTATTGGTAGTCGTAATGTTCGGATTATGGCATTAAGCTCTTGAGTATTTATACCGTACGTATATAAATTAACACTTTTTGTTAGTAATATATTATTTTTGCTATCTAATTTTTTAATTTTTTGATTTTCCTTTTGGTTACTTCCATTTAGTAAAATATTTTTTTTCTGTTTTTTTACGTATATATTAGATTTAAGGTGCTGAGTTTTGTGAGACCCGTTTTCATTATAGTTAATTTCACAATTAATATTTACATTCTGACTATTTGTTAAATTTCGCTTTTGCAGTATTGGATTTTGTCCCCTAAGCAATAAATCAACTGAATTTTCAATGTTATCGTGAATGACCCAAGTTTGTAAATCATGAATTTCAATAGCTACATCAAATGTGGGAGGTGTTTTTCGTTCTAAAATACTTTTTGCTGACCCACGTCGCTTTGCTTCTTCATCTCCTAATGTGACATATTGTATTCCACCTACTAAATCTGTAATAGTTGGGTTTTTAATTAAATTTTCTAAAGTATTGCCATGTGCCGTACCAATTAACTGAACACCTCGCTCCGCAATTGTGCGCGCTGCTGTTGCTTCTAATTCAGTACCAATTTCATCGATTATTATAATTTCCGGCATATGATTTTCTACTGCTTCAATCATAATTTCATGCTGGTTTTTGGTATTTGAAACTTGCATACGACGAGATTTTCCAATAGACGGGTGCGGTAAATCACCATCACCAGCAATCTCATTAGATGTATCAATAATAATTACTCGTTTTTTCAGTCCATCTGATAATACTCTAGCAATTTCTCGTATAGCAGTTGTTTTTCCCACACCCGGTTTACCTAATAATAGAATTGATTTTTTATTTTCGAGTAAATCACGTATAATACTCACTGTCCCAAACACGGCACGTCCGATTCTACAAGTTAACCCAATTATATTGCCTTGACGATTTCGTAACGAACTTATACGATGTAGCGTCTTTTCTATTCCGGCTCGATTATCATCACTGAATTTTCCCAGTCGTTTTATGATATAGTCTAGATCCTGCCAGACAATTGTACGATAGGATAAATATTCGGTACTATCAGCAAATCTTGCCTCTGGTCTACGCCCAATATCCAATACAATCTCTATTAAAATTTTTCGTTTAGGATGATTTTTTAATGGCCTTCGGATAAAATCTGGTACTATTTCAAGTAATTGATTTAAATTATCTGCTAATAACATTTTTTTATATTGATCACTGATTGATTGTGGTGTATTTTTTTTGCCTAGTAATTCATGGATGATATTTTTACTAGATAATGTATATTATTTTATAAAAATATCATCTGCATTTCTAGTATTACATTTTTAATTAAATTTTCGTAATAATAATCTTACAGAACCGTTCTGTGGATTTTCGGATTGTGCCAATTGAAAGCCCTCACGCTCACTCATCTGTACTATTGAATTGTAGGCGTAACGTTGATTAACTTGATTTAAAAATTTGTCAATGGAATAAGGTTGTGACCAAAACATTAAATCTGTTACCAATTCGTATTCACTACCATTCCAGGCAAAGCCAATATCGTGATTGTTCGATTGTTTAATGACTAACTCTGCTACATGTTTTTGGTTATTATAGCCTCGTATTTCTTTACTCCCAATCTCTGTTTCTAATGAAAGATCATCTAAGCTTTTTTCTAGAATCGTCAAGTTGTAAAGCTTAGTTTTAATTTTTGTGAAGTGAGACATATATTATGAACTTCTTTAATTAACTTAGTAATTCGGCTACTTATTATTTTTTTTCGATTTAAATACTTGCTATCATTATAGCATATATTCGGTTGTTAGTAGTTTTGTTTTTTATTTGTAATATTATATCAGCAAACACTGAATAACAATTTTATTAAACTACATAGAATGCAATTATAAATTTAACTAGTGGTTTTCCATTGAAAAATTTAGTTGTATAAAATTGGAACAGATTTGTGGAAATTGTAAAAGGAGTTGTTCATTCCCCAATTTCGCTACAGCTTTATATTGCTTCGCAATGCACGTTTCTAGCTTTAAATCTAACTGGTGTTAACTCGACGCTTATTCGTTATTCGGTATGGGTAACAGCTATTACTATTCAGTTAATTTTTATACCGGGGCAAATTCAAACTAAATTACCCGTCATCATTGGAAGTCTTATGCGAGATTGTCATTTTCAACTCGTGGATTTAGTTTTAAGCCCGCGCATAGAACACATTTCGCCACTTTTAGCTCGATTTTCTAGTATATCGTTTATTAAAAATTTTGTTAGACCAACTTTAGAAAAGTTAATCTTTTCATCCGTTGAAAACATAGGTCGTTTACGTTGGTTCTTAAAACAAAACGATCTTATTAGATCAGTATTATCGCAGAGACATTTAAGGTTAAAAAAAGCCAGCGAAATAAAAGCATAACAAGTTCTCAGCTAAGTTTGAAAAACAAAAACATTGAGGAGTTTAGAGAACAAATTTTTTTACATTGTGGAATGAATTTAAATATTTTTAAACTTCCAACGCAGACCCAAGCCGCATTCTGGTTTATGCTATTTAATTGGATCGAATGTAATAACTATTCAATTACAATTGGGCCAGAATGAAGAAAAATAGTAGCTATTTACTATAGCCGATCAGATGACCCAGATAGTAGAGCGGTTCAAAATATTTTTCGTGGACTTACAAAGAGTAGATTACTGGTAAAATATAAAAAATCAGATTTAATTTGCAGAGCAAATAAAACATACGATGTGACTTATCGTACCCCTTGTAAAGATAGGAATAACTAATTTTAAACCTTCGTTTTAATCTTACTAATACTTGTCTTTTTTAACTTGACTCTGTAAACTATAACTATAAATTTTAATATATGTAGAAGTATGCGTAAGGAATTAGAGTTATATGAAATACTAATTTTGCTAGACCCGAATCTTATTGAGGTAGATAATAAAATTGAATTTTACCAGGAGTTTTTAACGAGTAAGGGTAGTAAAGTTATGGTTCAAAATCAAGGACGTAAAGGTCTAAGTTATGCTATAAAAAAGTTTGAAGCAGCTAATTTCATTCAAATGGTATTCTTAGGGAATGGTCAACTCATTGACCTTCTAAATAGTACTATTCGTCGAGATGAACAAGTCTTACGTCATATTGTAACAAAGTTAAATAAAACCTTTTAAGTAGAGGACCTCTCACTAAGTGAATAACCGTTGGAACTTCTTTTTGTTTATTTATAAACTTTTTCGTAAGCGAAAAAGTCGATTTATCGACATTTTAGTCTGACAATTAATTGTGTCGCGTCGCAGTGAGAGTTTATTTAAATATATGGGATTTTTGACCTAGGAGAGGAAGACGCCGAAAGAGAATATGGTGTATTTAATGATTTGACAATTATTTTCATCTAACATTACAATAGACTTTATATTTCGCGGGATAGAGCAGTTTGGTAGCTCGTCGGGCTCATAACCCGAAGGTCAATGGTTCAAATCCGTTTCCCGCTATTAGATTTTAGAAAAGTACTACATGTTTTTCTTTACTGGGCTTTACTAATAAACTACTTTTTCTAAACAAAGAGAAATATTTTGCAAAGTACGACTATCCAGTTTATCTTTACGATAATGTCGTTTTAATAGGATCTTACGTTGTTGGCTCTCTATTTCGATTTTTCTAATTATTGGTGTCATAAAGTTAAATAAAATAAATTTGAAAATTGTACGTTTGAAAAAACTGTAGTGCGAAAATTTGAATTTATAGATTGTACGTTTAAAAGCTGTAATCTAATAAACTCTAATTTCTCTAGAGGAGAGTTTGACAAACATCTTTTTATAGATTGCCAATTTTATAGAGTCAATTTAGGATCGAGTTATTGGTTAGATTGTATATTTAGAAAAACGAGATCTGAGGAAGTGAACTTCGAAGGTGCAATTCTTTCGAACTTAAAAATAAAAGATCTAATTACTTTAAACTCAAATTCCACTGAGACTTCTCCGACCATATTTTATAAATCAAAATCAGATGAATTTATTAACGTTAAAAGTCAAACTGATTTTGAAAAAATTTTAAAAGATCTGAATTTAATAATCTCTAATGATGAGGATGATATGGAGAATTCCGAATACCATACCTAAACTTTATTTATTTCCGTTCTTTTACTCCAATTTACTTTTCAAAATAAAACATATTATAGATAAAAAACTAGAGAGACTTTGTCTCACCAG